>Ga0209737_10000469_pt1 | contig 33074 bp, 17 predicted proteins | sample TergutCu122P3_FD_187284 | JGI IMG/M metagenome (GOLD analysis project Ga0209737, IMG submission 187284) | Cubitermes ugandensis P3 segment gut microbial communities from Kakamega Forest, Kenya - Cu122 P3 (SPAdes) (version 2) | ecosystem: Host-associated > Arthropoda: Insects > Digestive system...
TGTGGAAAAATCGAGACATCATGAAGGCTGTGGATTTTTCCACAGTCTTTTTTTGAATTTCATTGGATCTGAGTCAAAAAGACCCTCCCCAGTGTGCAAAAACTCGTTTCCTTCCTAAATATATATTTAACAGAGAAACGAGTTTCTCTAAAATTCGTACGCCTTAAATTTTCTTCCTTCCAAAACTCTGTGCCAAAAATTCTTATTAATTAACGAAATTCGAAATTTTACGCCCAGCCAAAATTTAAAAGGAAACGAGTTTCCTCGAAAGGGAGACGAACTCTGAGTTTCCCGGACCTCGACTAGGTTGAGAGGAGGTGACCCATCAACTACGGACTGGTCGAAGTGACCCTTGAAATGTATAAGAAGTTGGACCCGGGAAAGATACGCGACTTCTGCTTCGTCTCCGATATCGAGGAGATCTTACCACACGGATTCATCAGGTTCTGGGATACTGACGGAAAGACGTTTTCAGAATTCGGTGGACTCGCCATGGGCTCTCAGGTCAACGTGAAGATCTCTGGAGAGGGGGACGACGAGGGGACGGAGGTCGAGTTTCCGGACATGATGGTCGGTGACGTGAAGCTCTACGAACCGGCCGACACGTCCATATGGTCTGGAGACATCGTCATAGACTTCGTCCATCCTTGGAAGTTCATGAACAACATGGACCAGCACGCCTACGAGGCTATGAACGGGACAGAGCTCGTGAAGAAGGTCCTCATCGATCAGGCGAGGGGGAGACCGTGGCCCCTGGTCGAAACCGACTTCGAAAAGAAGTCCGACGATGACGGCTCCTACTCCCGTTACAAGCCCGGAGACGACTACCACTTCCTCCTGGAGTCAGTCCTCCCGTACTGTTCTTTCAACCAGATGCCCGCGTACATGTTCTGCAGACACGACGGAAAGTTTCGATTTTCATCCTTCAACCAGCTGTATAAGGAGAACTCGAAGATCATCCTCGGACCGAAGAACGAAGACTTCGGCTTGAAGGACGTGGGTCAGCAGATCGAGGCGTCCATGAAGGCCAACGGAATAGAGGCTTCGGACGTGTACTCCATCGAGAGCGGTTCGGCGCAGATCGGAAGTCCAGAAGTGGTGAGGGAGATATATCCCGGATTCATCGCCGAGAACGCCAACTCCGGAGGGACGGTGACGGCGTACAAGAAACCGGGCAATAGGCTCAAGGATAATAAAGACTCCGGTTCGTTCGGCGCCTATCTCCCGATCAGCTCCCTGATGATGTCCCAATCAGGAGGTACAGTCTCGAAGATGATCTCGAACAGGTCCCTGGTCGACTCCCTCATCTGCATGTTCGCCTCGTCGAAGGTCCTCGACTATTCGTTCAGACTGATGGTCCAGCTTCCGTTCGTCGGACACAAGGTGATGATAGGTGACACCGTCGACCTCGTCCTTCCAAAGGTCCACTACGAAGAAGGAGGTGAGCTCAAGTCTCCCGGATCATACGTTCACTGGCTCTCTGGGAGGTGGCTCGTCATGAAGACGGAACACACCGTGAAGACGGGACAGCAGACGAAGTTGACGTCGAACTTGTGGCTCGCGAGACCGTCCTTCGTCGGTAAGGAGAAGGACACGAGTATCATCAACGTACCGATGTTGTACGAATCGAGGTAAGAAGATGTTGGAAACGAAAAAAGAAGAACTGGTGCCGGCGAAATTAGACTCATTTGCGAGCTTGGCGAAGGACAGCGATCCTCTCGATAACTGGCAGAGGTCGTCCCCGACGTTCTCCGATGACCTCACGGTATACAAGGCGAAGATTTACAAGTGTCTGGGTCCGTTCGATGATAGGCTCCAAGTCTTACCCCTAGTCCTCATGGCGATAGAGCCCGAGGAGTATAAGAATCTCCCGAGGTTCCCGGCGTTTCAGAAGGGACAGGTGATCACAGGGAGGTCGATAGACGAGTTTGACATAGAACAGGCGGACAGCGTGTGGTGTATAGGGACTCCTGATTTTCAGACGGGATACGTCCTCGGTCGCTGTAATAACTTCGGAGACAACACTGACCAGAAGTGGCCATACTCCTATAACTTCAACAGCGTAAAGGATTTCCTCTATGGGAGGGGTGCCGTCCCGGAAGACTTCGACTATCGTCACTTCGATATCAGATACATGGTGATGACGTCGAAGGGAGGCATGATAGAGATGATCAACCATCAGACCGGAGACTGGGTCCTCTTCAACACTTCAGGTTCGATAGTCACCGTCCAGCAAAAGAAGGTCTATATTCGGACCGGATCTCCCCCGGACCCACCTCACTCGGGACCTGCGGCGTTCACCGCCCTCACGATGACGCCGGATACGTTCCACGTGAAGAGTCCGAATATCACCCTCGATGGTAGGAAGGTTACCCTCGGACATCACAATATGAACGTCCTCGCGTGTGGAGGTGGCGTCCTTCTCGGAAAGAACGGGACGAACGCCCAGGTCATAGAGAACGTATTCATCTGATTTTCAGAAAGCGGGCTAATTGAATATGACGTCACAGTTCGACCAGAGATTTGACCAAGTCCTACTCGACACTTATAACAAGTATATTCCGAAAGACTACTCCTATGATAAGGACGAGGGTCATCTCAATCCGAAGAGGGAGGTGGACTGGTCGAAGCCAGTATTGGATCAGGTAATGGAGAGGCTCCAGAAAATCACTGACGACATAGTCAGGAAACAGCTCGAGCCACCGGCTCCTCCAGACAGGGTCATCAGTACGTTCATGCCGGAGAGCCTCCCGAACGGTATTCCCCTTCCGATGCTCCAAGCGATTTCGGCGACCGGTGGTTCGTCTCCGATTTTTCAAGTCGATCCGATGCTTCAGGATCTGATCCCATACCTCCCCTATCCTTATATAGATGATCTCATGCTTCCACCTAAGATCCCATGCGATGAAATTCTTGGGGCCCTCGGATACACCGACGATGAGGTGGATGATAACAAAGAAGATAATAGAAACGGAAATAAAAATTTGAGCGGTGGAACTGGAAACGATGATTCTGATGAAGACGATGATACTGGAGATGAAAATGAAGATGACGGATCGGATGACGAGTCTGACGATGACTTACCCGTAGAAGAACCGGACGATGTCGACAGTGAGGATGAAGACGAGGCTGATACGGCCTTTGAGTCTCAATTTCAAGATACGGACTATGACGAGACGTATAAGACTTGTGCCGGAATGGAGCTCGGCTGGTTGAAGATACTCCTCATCATCGCGAAGGTCATCTCCATGTTCAAGAAGATCATAGCGATGGTCCTCGCCATCCTGATCCCGATCATCGAGATCGTCCAGCTCGCAGCTGGTGCCTGGTTGAATCCGACCAACATCGCGAAGATCATTCAGTTTATAATTCAGATGGTCATCGCCCTCATAGTGATGATAATCTCGATGATCATCCAGCTCATATGGAACCTCCTCAATCTCGACTGCGTCGTCGATTCGGTGAGGTCCACCCTCGATGAGATCAGGAAGACACTCTCGGCCTTTGCCAGTATCACCAATCAGTTCAATCCGACGGCGGTGGGACTCCTGATGGACGACGTGAAGGGGAAGCTCCTAGATCCCCTAGAAAGCGCCGCCAAGGGGTTCAAGGAGAACGCTGACGCGTGGAGGTCAGCCTTCGCCGAGACGAAGGAGATATTCAGTTCGCCAGAGAAGAGGGCGGCGATGATGAAAGAGATAGAAGACCAGCTCGTCAGCGGTGTGAAGACCGGGTTGGCTCAAGATCCGAATCTCAATAAAGCTTCGGCCCTCGGCAAGGAAGTGAAGGGGACCCTCGGTGTGGGAGTGAAGAAGGAAGAGTCTGGACAGATGAAATTCACGTTCGATGAAGGATCTTCTCTCGGAAAGGCCATGCAGTCTGTGAAGAACCTGAGTGATTGGGGGAAAGAAGACAACGACACGAAGAAGAGCGCAAGCAGCATGGCTGAAAGTTTGGCGAAGAGCGCCCAGTACGTCGGAATGGCCATCTCTCCGAAGCAGAAGACTGACGACACGTCTAAGAAAGCCAATAAAAAGAGGAAGAAGAAGTAATGCCCACATTTGATCTGGACACTTTTTGGAGGTCCAAAACCGCCACCAACGTATATGAGTTCGCCACGCAGTTCGAGCGGATCAATACGTACAAAGACGCTCAGAAGATGGGGCTCATCCTCGCCACAAATAACGATCCGTCGAACCTCCCTCCGGGTATGAGCATGAGTGACTTCCTCAATCTGAGGAGGGAGAGCGCGTGGAGTGAAGACACCGCGAGGTTCCCAGGGACGATCGACGAACAGGAAGCACAGGCCAACGCCCTCGGGATCCTCTCCGATGAGGAGTCGGCCATATTTACAAATATCGCCAATCAGGAAGCACCGAAGAAGAATCTCGAGCTTTACTTCAACGCGTACATGGCTCCGGCCCAGTCCGATATAAAGTGGAGGCTCGGTGAGGTCACCGGATATTATATGCCGACTGATGACCCGGAGGGGACCAGGGGAGTCTTGACTCCAGAGGGAGAAATTTACTCCAGGTCAAATTTCAACCAATCACTCCAGACGGAATTTTGGAACGGTTCGCAGGGAAAGGGGGTTCAATCTCAGGGAGTATTCTTCGCGTCGATGCTATTTCCACCATATAAGGTCGGAACAGATTTTGATATCACTTCAAAGACTCAGATGATGGTGGATCCGGTGAATCCGGACGGGTGGACTTTCAATAAGGATAAATTTTACCTGAAGCGTCAAGGCTACACGTACAGGGAGCCGGGTTTCAAGCCGATCAATGACAATATCAACTTTCTCCAGTGGTGCATGGAGAGGGCGACCGGAATAGTCTCGACGTACCTCACCGAGTGGGATCTCTCGGTGTACATGCAGGAACATATGCTCTCGATCGATCCGAACGGTGGACCGACAAAGTTATGGCTCAATTATAGGGTCAGGCAGGACAATCCCCTCGCTACGACGAAGAAGGGCTACACCGGTGATAGGGCGCTCTGCTTCTCCGTCCTGAACAGCGCAGTGTCAAAGATAGACTTCGATAACCTCAAGTATTGGAGACCTTCAGACCATCCGTATTCGCCCTACTGGATGCCGTATGTAAAAGACTACGATTGGAAGATCAAGTGGGCGGAGATTCACAATGATGACCTGGGAGGAGAGCTTCCTCCGGAAAAGATCCCATACATGAGTGTATACGACGAGTCTCCGAATTTTTCTTATAATAAGAAGACTCCCAAGCAGATCATAAAACACCAAGACTACATGCAGATCTCGATCTCTGGATGGAAGGGACTCGATATGCAATACTATCAGACCTTATATTCCATCGAGAGTGAGGCCCTTACCGAATATGACTTGAAGCTCAAGAAGTATCTTGACAAGACGGCCGGTGCTGACTTTGGAAAACTGGGAGCCTATGACGTGATGAGGATGAAGTCTGAGTCGTGGTCGAATATGCTCGCTAACGGAGGATATATAGGCGCTGCCGGCCCCGCCGGATTTGATGGATGTGGAGGTATGGCTAGTGCGAAATCAAAGAAGGCTCAATTCTTAAAGTGGATGATGTTCGGGGGTGACAACGGAGCGACTGACGGATCAGACGAGGTCCAACAGCTCAACCAGGCAATGTCGGGTGTGAGTGGAGACTCCATCGCTGGGGATCTTCTCGGCGGACCCCTCGTCGGATCCGGCCCTGGCGGAAAGATTACAGCGAATGACGTGGCTGAAGCGAGGAAGAAGCAGGCGTCGACGATGGGTAAATATACCGGGATCAACCGGATGAGTCCAGCTCTCTACGGTGGACCACACGGCTCTTCGTATTCCCCACTTACCATTCAAGGATACTTCGACGTGGAAAATAAAGCCCTCAGAAATACTCCGAGGATCTCTCCACATACGGCGGTGAGTTTCACCAGTGAGATGAAGTACGAGCTCTACGACGGTAACAATAGATTTTATTATAACGGGACGAATAACTCGTGCTCTCCGACGAAGTCGTTATCTGTATTGAAGAAAGGCAGGTACGTGTGGGTCCCGTCGTACGCCTTATTTAAAGTTTCTGTGACCAAGCTCATCAAGGGACATGTGAAGTACAGTCCGTTCGGACGAGCCTGTTATGCGGTATTTCCGAATGGCGTGGACGGAGAGAAGATTTATTATCAGGGAAATATAGAATACATTTCGAAGACGGAATGGATCCCGGACAGCACGTGGAATCTTCAATCGGGAAACTGGTGGAATAATTACTATTCGTACTTCAATGACTTCGCCGTCAGAAGACGAGTCAAGCAGAACGGGATCTGGGGATTTCTCACTACGATCTATGAAGCTTTCAGGGTCGGAACGTACTACACGTATGTGACGAGACAATACAAGAAGTACCTCCTTCATGATGAGCCGGACACTAAGTGGAGCATCACGACTCACACGTGCTTGAAGTATACCACAAATTCAGGATGGAACGGGCCGTACTGGCGGATGCTCAGGGGCCTATTCAACAAGGTCAATATAAGGACGAAGTATATCGTCCACATCTCTCAAGACGTCTTGTTTAAACTGAATATAGAAGATCCGGCAGCTGAAGAGAGGGTCATAAGGTATATGATCAATTCAGGTCGAGGCCCCGACGCCAAAGTTCCCCTCTTCTTCCTTCAGGGGAATCTCGAGGGACGGTACGATCAGGGCCCGGAAAGTATCTTCCAAGCGAACTGTAAGGTGGAGTACTACGTGACGGAAAAGCAAGTCGCCTTCACCAAGCTCGTGTGGACTATGGAGAGGCTTCCATTTTTTAGCGGTAAGTGGCTCTTCGCTTGGATCCCGAGAGTAGTGACGGATTATCGGACAGTATATGAAAATGTACCTTATATAGCGGTGGAGCTCAACAAGATGGACTTGCCGTTCTGGGCTGACCGTCTCGATAAGAGAGCTTATACGAATAAATATAAAGGATCAGCAGAAGTTCCTCTTCAGTTCGATTCGTGTCCGGACATAGACGAAGCTCCACTGGCCCAAGATGATCCCCTGATGAAATTCAAGGGAGGTTATAATTATGATTTCTACAGTGGTCGAAAGGAAGAAGTGACGAAGACTATTACTCGGACCATTACTCTACTCGACAATAGCAGTGGTAAGGGTCCGAGGGTACCGGACTATCCCATTCCTTCTCATTTATTTCCACGGCCTCGTCAGAGGACTGGAATGAGTAAACTTCCGGCTAGACTCAAGTATAATACGATACAAGTGAAGTATACGGCGACGGAGTTTATTCCGAGGCCTTCTCCGTGGTCTTATATGAAGAATTTAGACGTCTACAGTACTCTCGTTTCTGAACCCGTTCTACCTGATAATATGAACCGAAAAGATCCGTATGTTTGGGTAGTGGACGCGTGGACTACTCAAGCTGGAAAAAAAGTTCAACTGGGTTTATATAAACCCGATGAGAATATACCAACGACCAGGGATAAATATGAAGAGGGGGAGTTGGATGTAGAAATTCACTACCTTCACTATCCGTTCGACAAGGAGAGGTTCGGAGATAAAGCCGGCGAGCTTATACGTATGAAGTCCACTGATGATAAACTGATCATGATCCCGTGGTACATGGAAGTCATATATGAGAGGGTGGAAGATTGTGATATCTGGGTCAAAGAGGTAGACTATTCAAAGCTTTCCGTGAACGCTGAAGGGCTCCAGGTGACATCGACGAGCAGTACGTCTCCCCTATTCCCTCAGAAGTACATAGATGGTCCAGGGACCATCACGAAGTCTCAGAAGTATTTTGCTGTGGAAGTTCCAGACTCCTTCTTTGACAAGATGTACGCCGGAGATATCGTCGAAGATGATTTGGTTTACGAGTGGACCCAGAGCGGAAGGCCGACTCAGTACGTTCTCCCGAAAGGTGGAACATATACGATCGAATACTTTCCACATTATAAATCTCACCAGGACGTTTCGAGGGAATGGGATAGGGAGTTCGGATTTAAACTTCCGGAAGATTTATATTCCGGAGAGATGATCCTCAACGGAGTTTTTAATTGGAGATCTATAGGAAACGCGGGTACCAGGGGGATCGGAATCCTCTCGAAGATTCCGGGTTTTGATCCTGACATCGAAGATACCGAGTTTGAAAATTTTTCAAATTATTTAAAATTGAGAGAGGACGAGTATTCGAAGTGTATGATAGAATCGATTCCTTGGAAGACTCACAAGGTCGTAAAGGTCAACGCCAAGGTCGAGAAGACTATCGATGGGGTAGAATGGATCCAACCAGGTGGGTCGTTCGAGTACGTCTCCATTCCCATGGACCTCGGATTGAAGAGGGCCTTGGCGACCCTTTCTACCCGAGCCACGTTCTTCAGAATAGAGAGGGCGTCGATGCCTCTCATGATAGACTTATCGGTGCCGTTCAGGACCCTCCTCAATACGTGTCTGTCCCAGAGGTCATTCATCTTTCTCCTCAAAGAAGTCCTCCTTGATAACGTCGACTTCGCCACTCTCTATCAGATGATAGACGAGTGTGTCGATAAGTGCGTATCGAAGGCCAACGGATTCTATATTCCGGACGATCCGGAAGAGGAGCCAAAGGCGGATCCGAGTCACCTCCTCTATGACTATTGGATGGAGCAGATCATAAAGATCACCGTTGATAAAACGAAGCACCCGTGGTTTCGACAGCAAGTTGAAAACTCCTTCAACGAGAAGATCTCGAAGCTCTCGATGGCCATCTCCCTCCTCGAACCAATGGCTCATAAGTGGGCGAGGGAGTGGTCTTGGTCTCAATTGATGTCAGCATATGATATCTTAAAAGTCTTACAAGATATGGCGGGTGAAAACACGTATGTAGAGAAGTATATAATGGGCTATCTCCACATCCTCTACTACTATAGACTCTTCTTCATATGTAAGAGGTTCAATAAGCAGGACGGAACCATGTGGATCATGAGAGCTCTCGAATCAATACTCAACTTCGTGTCTCCGTACGTTACCGATGACAATCCACCGCCGTCTCCGATGACGATGATGGCGAAAGACCCGGCATACAAGGTGGCCTTCGTGGAGCTTCAGAATTCGTTCTCTGCCAAGAAGGATGCGATAGCTTACGATGAAACCCTTCAGGAAGACAGGGTGAGAGTGTGCTATGTGAAGGTGGAGTGGGCTTCGAAGAAAGTGTATGATGACTACGTGTTATGGAAGGAAAATCCTCTGAAATATCCGGAGGTCCCGGAAATCATAAGGGTCAGGAGAAAGGGGAAGACGAAATATGCCAAGAAGCCGATCGATGGAACTTACTCTCTCATCTCGAAGGAGATCCTCGATAGGGACAAGGATATAAAGTGGAACAACACTCATCCGACACTGAAGCCGAGGGTGATAGCCGACTACGACGTGGCGACGTGGTGGATAACGTGGGGTCACGGTAAGGAAGAGAGGGATCCGAAAACGTTGAAAAAACTTCCGATATACAGCTGCACACCGATCAGATGGGATGTGTTCGTGAATTTGGATCCTGAAAAGCTCTTGACGTACATATCTTCCAGTATATCTCCGGAAGAGCTCCTCTGTCTCGCCGAGATAGGCGCCGATTTCTGGACTGTCTATGTACCCGAGACGATATGGCCGAGAGCGAAGGGACTGAAGACTAAGGTGAAGCTCAAGCACTACGATCCCCCGGTTCAACAGAGTAGCCTCAAAGGAGACGCCTACGTGGCCCTGCTCGGTTCCCAGGCGTACGCCCTGTGGCCGATAGTCGAAGAGCAGGACGCCCCGAATCCGAGCATCGGTCTCGATCCTTCTCAGAAGGACGACTTCAAGACTGCCATGAAATCTTACGTGTGAGACTAGCTCATCATGGCAATCCAGATGGAAAATAAGGGGACCTCGACCCCCGTAGCTCAACCGACTGACGTCGAGTCTCTCCACACCAAGGACGTCGGAGACTTTCCGAAGGGATCAAAGAAGAATCTCGATCAGTTCGTAGATATCTACAAGCAGCCTCCACTCAGTCGGTTCTTCGCCACGGTCGACTTGAAAGGGATCGAGAATGGACCCGATGTGAGAAAAAACGAGTACAAGCCAGTGAAGAACCCAGCGTTCAAGAGAGCCATGACGGTTTCTGTGGGCTCCATCAACGGTCGGGAGTTCAACAGCTTCGACGTGGAAGTCATGTATGAGGCCCTCAAGATAGCCAGGATGATGGTCACCCAGCGTCTCGAGATGGCCCTGATGAATTATAGCGAAGTGGAAAATAAGTTTTCGATGACGTGGGAAGGGGAGCGGAACAATGTCTTCTAATCCTGCTCTGTTTAAAAATATCTTTGAAGAAATTTTTTCCCATCTCTTACCCTTAGATAATTTGGGTCGGAGCCTCGAATCTTTTTATCAAAATCCACACGACTTTTCAAATCTATGGCCTTCAGACGCCGACAGACCAAAAAGGATCTTCTTTGGTATAAATGACACTCCCGCTGATAAGAGAGATAAGATATATGATAAGAACCGGTTCGTGGAAGAAATAAAGTGGTTGATGTCGAGATATGTCGGTGGAGAAAATCCACATGGCGGTTTATTGAAAGGACTACAGGGATTTCCTATTCATGATAATCCAAGAGTAAAAGATGATCGCGGAATCGATATCGATAATTTTGCTTATACCATATTTCCAGACTCTAACTGGTTCATATCAAACAAAGCACCTTTACGAAATGATCATAAAAATGATAAGGGTATTAGTACTCAAACATTAAGACCTAATAGCCATAAAATGCATCGATTTGCTCAATTTGAAGGGATTACGATTGGAAATGCTTCTCCGTCAGGTGAGTCAGATGCAAGGTCAGCCCGTCAAGTAGGTGCGTTTTTAAAAAATTTGAGTCGAGAAGTTCCTCTTACGATGCCCCGACTTAGGGAGTGGCTCGGAGATCAATTGGGAAATAGTGGTATTCTGAAAGACTGTATTGATACATATTCCACGTTTGAAACTGATTTTCAAAAATTTGAAAAACAAGCTGTTGACTTTTTAAATCTCTCGATGTATAATTCTCAGGAAGTCAAGTATTTTCCGGACGTCAGGGCATTCTTCACGAGTTATGTTCCGGAAGATATCGAATATCAACTCCAGGAAATTCGGACCACTGATGGTCGTCTTTTTTTCCGGACCCTGAAAAAAGGAGAGTGGACCCGGTGGGAGCTCGGATCTCCAGATAAAACTGGGACGTCATCGATCGAGCTGACTTCAGGAGACGTCGGAGCTGTTCCACTTGGAAATCAAGACGGATCGTATTTATTTAACTTGGATCTTGAAGCGATGAAACCGGGAGAAGTATTATACTGTCTCACCCGTGATATTACTCTCTCCGGTCTTCCAGAGTCTCTTCGATACGGTTCTGAAGGATATCGTAAAACACCTGATGAAATTCTTAATAATCCTACGAGGGGTTATTTTCCAAATTCGATGGGATGCTACGGACTCTTTGATCCTCAGAACGATATCAATGAACCCGATTCGAACGGTCTCATGGAGATTATGCCTAGTACGGAACTCTTCAGTAACGAGATCCCACGCCCAATCATGGAGCAGCAGAGGGGTTGGCTCGAAACGAAGTATGACGGTATGTATTATTTTCAAAAGTGGGAACCCCTCTCTCCTTCAAATAAAAATTGGTGTGATGAGCTTGACAAGCCCAGATATACTTACTATCGAAAAGGTACTTTACAAATATCAGATTCGATTTACGGATCGAAGCCGTTCATCAAATGGGAAAAATGGCGAGCCAACCATAACGTAGACACTGTGGTCGATTGGGGAATAGTAACCCCCCTTTCTTTAGCAAAAAAGGCTGGAAAGAAGTCATTGGAAACAGTTCTTTCAATTTTGAATCTATCTGAAATTTATGATCAGCCTGACGATACAACTTATATGTGGACGATCTGGGATGAGGGAAATAATAAAGCAGTAAGAAGGACAGTCGTTACTAATACTGCAGGTTATAGTTCAGAAGAACCAGGAGAACTCACTACTGGTACTGTCACATGGGAGGGAGTATACGAACCCAAAGAAATAATTAAAAATGGTATTTTCCCAAATACCGGGGAAACAAAAAATACCCTTTCTACCATGATAGTTGGTATTCCTCTTATTCGAGATGAAGGGGGACCACCGATCAAGATAACTCGTAATGTCAAATATGGTAGTTTTCAAGTTGGAGAAACAACGACATATCGACGAAAATCTATTTTCAGTCGTTTGACTTCTATCAAGACGAAAGGAATAGTTTATTATGAATGGAGAGATCTGGGCCAGATATATAAATTTGATATAAAAGATGGACGTCCGATCCCCAATATAAAAGATCTTGACACGAATGAAACTAATCGAAGAGTATTTGCAGATGATCAGCCTGATAGTAATACTAGAGGAGGGATGTTCTTACCGTATAATTTATTTGCTTTGAAAGAAAAAAGTTCTGACTTTACATATTATCGGGAAGGAAGGGTTATTTCAGAACAGGATCTCTTTTCCCTCCCAGAGAAAGTTTTTCGAACATATTCAGTGTGGACCCCGTGGCACAGTGTGGACGAGAGGATAAAATCGATAGAGTCCAGAGTCAATTTTATGGAAACCCTTCAAGGATTAGCTCCAGCATCAAATTTTTCTTATATTCCGATTCTTTCCCGCTCTCTTAGCAATGTTGGAATTTCTGGGGTCACGAAAAACTTACCGAATATTGATAATGCGATGAAAGAATTATATAAGAGTCGAACAGCTGCGTATGGAAAAGCCGTCATTGGAGAATATACACCTCTCTATTTTTTAAGATTTGGATATAATTATCTTTTAGATCTCTATGATACTCCGAGTTCATTCTGGGGAAATTGGATCAGTTATGTTCAGATAGGAGAAGGAGAAACTGGAAATAAACTGGATTTTGATTATACAGGAAATGGAATAAATCCTGGATCCCCGCCTTTCTCAGATGGAACATGGACTGGATGGAAAGTTCCAGTAGATGGTCATTCATATGACCTGATCGTCAAAGGAATAAATAAAATATCCACCAAGTCATATGAGGCGGCCATCTATGCTGGAGGAGCAGCCTTAGCTATTCTCATATCGTCTATGATCACTGGGACTCTCGCCGCATCACTCGGAGTGGTACCCTCAATAATTGCTTCGGTCCTCACTCTCGGCGCCGTCATAGCTCACAAGCTGGTTTTAACATTCGCTTCGGAGAATAATCTCCGTGAACCCGCACAATCTTTGAGAAATAATATGGACACACTATGGAGTTCTCAATATATACCCCTCCATACAGCCCTCTCATATACTACAAGAAGAGATTTTGATTCAAGAAGTGGAACCGATGTTTTAGCAAAAATTGACACGAGCCTCTGGGGTTGGATGTCTGAACTGAAGAGAAGGACTGACGTGATCAAATTGATAGAAGCTGAGTTTAAATTGATCATAAATCTTCTAGGTCAAGCGATCGCTGTTTTCAATTACGACTTCATCGTCGTCATGTCAGCTCTTCTACCGGTGCCTCCAGCGACTGGTGTTCAACCTATACCGTTCTTCACATTCGGAGTTCCCGCTCCATCCCTTACGGGATTTGCTTATTATTGCTATGATATTCACTATGTTCCATATCAGGGTGATTATCCCATGATGTTCAATCGTCTAAGCCTTCCTGATATGAGACCTAAAGAAAACTTTTTAAAATCCATTTATAGAGAAACCACTTATGAATTGATAGATGGTAAAATAACCGATCTTTGATTGTTAATTTATATTCATGAACGATTGGAAATATAACTACAGCGTAGGAGAATTTCTCGATGCTATAAGTGTCAAGGGAAAGTACTTCTTCATCCTCGGACCTCTCATAAAGTTTGAGATTGACCTGGTAAAAGTGATCGCCAAGAAGATCCTCTCTCCGATAACCATGATCGTCCCAGATCTCCTCAAGTTTCATGAGAAGATTGATAAGTTTCCATTTTTTAAACTGTATGACGACTTTAATCTCGATGAGCTTCCGAATATGGTCGAGAAAGTCAGAAGAGTCACCCTGACTCAGGGAGATAAGCTCGAGCTCCATTCAGCCACGAGGATCCCGAGCCTCTTCTGGCACATCTTAGACTCAGTGGCGTCCACGGAAGATGATAAGAAGGTCGTCAAGCAGATCGGAGTTTATATCAATCAGCTAGACTTCCTCCACGGGATGAACTACAAGCTTCCGGAGAAGGGACCAGAACAGACCACCGGGAGTTAATTTTCACAGATGAATCTCTCTGAAAAGTTCCCGTTCGCCGACGTCTCCGGAAAGTTCGACTTCGTGGACGTCTCTGATAACATGTTCTCCCTCGTCCTCGACGAGCTCCTCAATACCCAGAATAACATATTCGTCCAGGGATTCGCCGGCACCGGGAAGTCGTTGCTCATCAGGATATTTTCGGCGGTGAGGCAGTGCGTCGTCCTCTCGACCACCGGGGTCACCGCTCTCAACCTCTGCACCGACGACGTCAAGGCGACCACGCTCCACTCCTTCTTCATGCTTCCCCCGGTCGACATAATTCCAGAAGACTCCACGGTGACCCAGAAGGTCGTGAGGAACATACAGTCAGCACAGGCGATAGTGATAGACGAGGCGTCCATGATGTCCTCGCAGCTCTTCGACGCGATCGTGAAGAAGGTTGCCAAGCTCAGGAAGAGGAATCAGGGGATGCCCAGGTTCGTGCTGTTCGGAGACGTGATGCAACTCCCGCCGGTGGTGAAGATGGACGATCCGATCGTCAAAGACTTCTATCAGAAAAACTACGGCGGGAAGGTGATGTTCTTCAACTCCCACTGGTTTCCGAACATGAGCTTCAAAGTCCTCACCCTCCGGAGGATCTACAGACAGAGCGACGCCGAGTACCGGCAGAGGCTCATCGAAGTGGGGTTCGGAGAGGGGACTCAAGATACGTTCGACTACTTCAACTCGAGGGCCATGTCCGACAGGCAGTTCGAAGCCCTCCACCCACACTACGTGAAGCTCATACCCGACAACGCGTCGGTGAATAAGACGAACACGAGCTACGTCCAGTCATTTCCGGGAAAGCCCACCGTGTTCAAGGCCAATACGTCTAAGGACTGGAAGGGGATCACGCCGAACGACCAAGTGGTCGTACTGAAGCCCGGGATCCAGGTGATGTGTCTGAGGAACTCGTTCGACGTGTCGGCGAACGAAGACTATAGGAACGGCTCGATAGGGACGGTGAAGTCCCTCGACCAGAATGGCGCGGAGGTGGAGCTCTCCGGAGGAAAAATCACCAGGGTCGGGATCCACACCCAGTACCAGTACGTCGCGGAAGTCGATCCGGACGGCACCGTGAAGTACGTTCCGAAGGGACACTTCACCCAGATAGACTGCAAGCCCTGCAAAGCCTGTACCATTCACAAGGCACAGGGTAAGACGATCGAGGCGGCGTACCTCCAAGTGGGTCGGTGGACACCGGAATCGCTACTCTACGTCGGTCTCTCGAGGACTCCGGAGATAGGCGGACTCGGACTCAACAGGAAACTCGTCCCGGCTGATGTGAAGGTCAATTCGGAGTCTTGGGAATTTTTACAAATGGGAGACGTCCAGGGCGTTCCGTCACCGGAACCCAACTGGGACGCCCCCGTGGAGGTGTGAGATATGACGTACGATGACGGTCCGTTGGACGACGTTCCGGATGACGAACCGAAGGTATATTCGGGTAAGATCTTCTGGGTCCACATACAGGACAATAAACCACTGGTAGCGTTTCCGGAGTGGTACAGCACGATAGTCCTGGGAGACGACTCGCTCGTCCCCTGCCGACACGAAGACTTGAAGGCCGGGATGGCCATCCAGGTCCTCGGGAACGTCGGACTGATAGAGAAGGTGGAAGAGGGGCTGTGGCACGGACTGATGGACGGAGTGTTCTTGGGAGAGCAGCAGACGGAAGACTATCACGTTCCCAGAAAGGAATTCGTGAGGGAGATATTCGAAGACGGACGACTCAATTGGAAGATGGTCGGCCTCAGGAGGGACAGGTGCCCCGCGTGTGACCGGCCCCTCTAGGGGAGGCCAACAATTGGAAGATCTCATGAAGAAGTTAAAAAAGATGACGTACTTGCGTGTCCTCATCGTCCTGGTTTCCTTCATGGTCATGGTATTCCTCAGCAACATGTTCGTGACCAATATGATCCACGGGACGTTGGAGTCGAACACGGCCAACACCCTCGACGTGGCGGCGACCAAGATAGAGAATAACCTGAACGACATCCGGTTGTCCCTCAACGGCTTCGCCCTCACCCTCCAGAATATGATATCCCACGACTACTCCATAGAAGCCGTCCGTCAGTACAATAGGGAGATGGCCCAATACTTCTTCTTCAGTCTGAATCCCTACAGCTTCAGCGGCCTGTTCGGTTACTTCGAGTACCTAGACGAGCCCGTCATGGTGGAGAGCTACGTGTGGGACGGTTCGGGTTACAATCCGACCACCCGTCCGTGGTACGTACTCGCCAACCAGAGCCACGAGAAGATCATCGAGACGATCTCGTTTCCTGATCCCATCACCGGAAAGATGGCCCTCATCTACTCACGCTGCGTCCATCACGACAACGGCGAGAGGATGGCCACCATAGGTATCAGGGTCCAGATGATAGTCTTGGAGAAGATCATAAGTGAGATATCCATCGGAAAGGGGAGCTACGGGATCCTCCTGAGCTCCGATAACACCGTCCTGGTCCATCCGGACGAAAGCTTCGTCGGAAAGAACGCCGACGACCTCGTCCTCCAGCTGTCCGAACACCTGGAGTGCTGCCGGGGATCGTATAAGTTCGAGGGGGTCAATCACCTGGGAGAGAGCGTGATAGTCATCGGACGTGAACTCTCCAACGGTTGGAACCTCGCCATCGTCACTCCTCACGGTCCTTACTACGAGAACTCCAGGACAGTCCTCCTCGTGATGGTCGTGATGGGCCTACTATTCAGCGCCCTCCTCATAGTCGTCCTCGTGAAGATCGATATGGCCAGGACGAAGGCCGATATCGAGAGTCAGAACAAGAGTGCCTTCCTCGCCAATATGTCACACGAGATCCGGACCCCACTCAACGTGATCATCGGTATGTCCTCGATCGGTAGGTCGGCTCCCGATCCGAAGAAGAAGGACCACTGCTTCACGAAGATTGATGAGGCTTCCAATCACCTCCTCGGGGTCGTCAATGACGTGCTCGACCTCTCGAAGATAGAGGCCGGAAAGCTCACCCTCACCGAGTCTGACTTTTCATTTCCCGGAGTCATCAACCGGGTCGTCAACATAGTAAACTACAAGATAGAGTCGAAGGGTCAGACCCTCACCGTGAACGTCTCGGCTGACGTACCGGAATTTCTCCGCGGAGACGACCTCCGCCTCGCCCAGGTGATCACCAACCTCGTGGGAAACGCTAACAAGTTCACTCCGGAGAAGGGAAACATCGTCCTCTCAGCCGGCGTGTTCTCGTCGAGGAACGGGGTATACATAATCCAGATCTCAGTGAAGGACGACGGGATCGGAATAGACGCCGTCCAACAGACGAAGCTGTTCCAGTCTTTCGAACAGGCCACGGCCTCCACGTTCAAGCAGTTCGGTGGGACGGGCCTCGGGCTCGCCATCTCGAAGAAGATTGTCGAGCTCATGGGCGGAAGGATCTGGGTCGAGTCTGAAGCCGGTAAGGGGGCGACCTTCCACTTCACCGTGGTGATGGAGGAGGGGAAGCCAGAAGAGGTGGTGGACGAAGACGACACCCTCCCAGACTTCACCGGAAAGAGGATCCTCCTCGCCGAAGACATCGAGATCAATCGGGAGATAGTGATGACCCTCCTCGAACCGACCGGAGTGAAGATAGACTGCGCGGTGAACGGCCTCGAGGCCGTGACGATGGCGTCGAAGAAGTACGACCTCGTCCTCATGGATATCAACATGCCCGAGATGGGCGGACTCGAGGCGACCCGTCGGATCCGTAAATTCGATCCGTCCGTTCCGATAATAGCGATGACGGCGAACGTGTTCAAGAACGACGTGGACGAGTATCTCGCCACGGGCATGAATGGCTTCGTCGGAAAACCCATAGACATGAAGAGGGTGATCGAGAAGCTCAGAATTTATCTGAAACCGTGAGATCCTGACGGGCGGGGGTTTTCTTCTTATATTATATACGTAAGGAGAAAACGAGATGAATAAGAGAGACATCGAAAAGAGAATTGCAGAGCTCAACGCTCTCATAACGGTTGCCGAGAAGATCGACAATGACAACCAGGCAGTCTACCATGCGGCTCAGAAAGAGCTCCATGATAGCCTCCTGAAAATCCTGACCGAAGCCGGTTTTCCGGTGAACGAAGAGACGAGAGTGAGCGCCTACGCTTACGGCGAGCCGAAGAACAGGCAAGTCTCCGTCCAGTTCAAGAACCACTCGGACTACAACGTAGACTTCCGTGGTCGGAAACTCGTACGGTTCAGCACCAGCGGCATCAGCTCCCACGGCACCGACTCCCTCGACGACCTGGTGAAAGTTCAGCCCTACTACGACATGGTCAACAGGGTGAACGAGAAGCTGACCTCCCAGTACTTCGACAGTAATATGCAGGTGTTCTTCGACACGATCGAAAACTTCAAGTCACCTGACCTGAAGAACGACCTGAATGCCGGCGAGTACCGCAGACAGATCGTCGTCCTGGAAGACGAACTGAGGGTCCTCGACCTCGAGCTCGAAGTCGGAAAGGCAGTCCAGTTCCAGTACAAGAGCACCGGCGGACGCTGGTCGAGAACATACTGGGCAGACTACACCGTCGAGAAGATGACAGCGAAGACGGTAGTTCTGATCGACAGGTTCGGTGATCGCAAAGTGGTCAGCCGGAACGACGTACACTACAAGATCCGGAAACCCGAGGTGAAAGCTTCCTAAGTTTCCTGAAGTGACGGGGGTAGCTCAAGAGGCAGAGCCCCGGATGTGACCTTCGAGCGGTCACCCCCCGTATCGGTTCTAGAGTTTGAGACTTCTGAGTTGTGAACTGAACGCCCTTGAGCCCCGGGCGTATGATAATCTGGGCTGACCTCCTTACACTGGCTGAGACCATGACGTTGTCTGGTCTCAGCCTTTTTCTTTTTAACCCTGTCGAGTTGGCTCACGTTCCTGACCCCGTGATACTTCATCATGTAACAGTCCCTGCAGAGGAGGTCGGGTCTCCTTTGAAGCTGGAGCATCTCTTTGGTAGTTATCTTCCCACAGGTCAGACAGGCGTAGCGGGCGTTGAGGCTCCGGATGCTCCGGGCGTACTTACGGTAAGATTGGAGGGTCCGATTCAAGTCTTCGTTGGTGTCCAGGTGGAGGGTCAGGTGTCCCATATTTATGAATGAGTCATCAGAAGTTCAGCTGGGCCCCATACGGATCCGGTCCGTTTTACTAACTCTTCTGAAGAGATCTGATACGGAAATAAGGAGATCGAAGGTATGGCGAAGGTTGTTTATCCAGTCGAGGTTTTCGACAAGCAGGAAAACGGAACGATATTCTACAAAGACGGGGCGCTGAATGACGAGCTCAGGAACATGGGCCCGGGCATCCTCGAGAGCTGGCGCTACAACTTCGACGCTGGAAAGCAGGTTTTCAGGGCGGAAGGTCAAGGACAGAACAAGGGCGTAATCTACGAGAAGAGGCTCACCAAAGACCAGAACGGAAATCCCTATTGGTCTGGATGGATGGAGATCCCGGAAGGCGAAGTCAAAGGCGTCCTCGCGATAGCCGTCAACGACGGCCCCCTCAGGCTTCCGAACTCTGACGGTGCCTTCAAGCTGGTCATCACCCCGGAAGTCCTCGGAGTCCTCAATAAAGACGACGCCATGGGCCTCATGGATCAGAAGATAGCCCAGCACTGGGCGAAGACTCACCAGTACGTACCCTGGCCCTCTTCGGATCCGACGTTCTCTCAGGGGCACAAGTGGGCCCTCGACGAGTACGCCAGGACGACGACCGGAACACCGGGCGGCGAAGAGAAGATACTCTACATCCTCCAGGCCAAGAAGCACGTCGACGACTTCGCCACGCAGTGGCTGTGGGCCCCGAACGCCGCGGGCAAGTTCGACTGGGTCCAGATCTCCGGCGGAGACGCCCTCGAAGCGTGGGTCTCCCAGGAGAGGTTCAACGCCCACGAGCTGGAGTTCAAGTTACACGAAGCGGACGACGATATACACGTCACCCCGGACGAGAGGGACTTCTGGAACTCTCACGAAGACAGGATCGACGAGGTGGAGCGGGAAGCCGCTGAGAACCTCGCTGAACACACTGACGACTCGGTCGTTCATATAGCCGATGACGAGAGGAAGGCGTGGAACGCCAAGGCCGATCAGGTCGACTTCGAAGACCACGTCACTGACAAGGCTGCTATCCAACCGGACGGGAGCACCAACGAGCTGAAGAGACGACACGTCGATGCGGCCGACCGGACCAGGTGGGACGCCAAGATGGACGGTACCATGCCCAATGCGGACAAGAGGTACGTCGGTCGACTGGGAGTCTGGGACGAAGCTTTCGAGCAGGTCCAGCTCGCCGGAGCTGAGAAGAAGGAGACGGTATTCAATAAGGCCTCCGCCTTCAACGTATCGGCCCAGCAGTTCCTCATCCCCTATTCCGGGACGTACGGCTCGTTCGAAGCCGCGTTCAACGCGGTGATCGGGGCGATGAAGGGGAACATCGACAGGGTCGTCCTACGGATGGGGTCCTTCCAGACATTCGGACTTGACGGATGGTTCCACACCGAAGTCCTCGGCAGACACAGCCCGAAGTTCAACGACGCCTACTCCGGCGAGTTCGTCTGGGACATGGGCGCCACCCCGTTCAGAAACCTATACGTAGAATTCAGCGCGCCGATAACCGGAGCGAAGCCCTTCCTCGGTGGTATCACTATAGAAGTGTTCTACAGGACGAAAGACATGGTCCTGTTCGGAGATCCCAACAAGGAGCTCCCGATCAACCTCATCGGTCCCGGTGACTCTTCCAATCTCCTCTACAACGGCACGCCGATAGCGGGCCTCGGAGAGACGAAGTGGGGAGAGATTGTGCCGAAGATCGGTGGCAGCATCCTCGACCAGCACGACCTCATCAAGCTCATCGAGGACTCCGTGTCCGACAGGCTCGAGGTCCCCTCGATGGTCGACGACCACCACTGGGTACTCACCCACGGTGACGTGTGGACGAAGTCATTGATCCAGCCGACGGACGTCTCGACCGACACAAAGGAAGTGGCGTTCAGGAATATCAGGACGGTATACTCCGGAAATCCGATCAAGGATAACCTGATGTCGACGTTCTTCGATCACCTCGAACCCGGCTACGCCCTGATCGCGACGAAGGTCACGATGAAGAGGGTCACAGCCGACAGCGACTCGAACGGTATATACTTCGAGGCCCAGCTGAAGGACGGGACGATGGTGAACAGGAGCCCGATCATCGACGTGGACGACGGGACGGTGGTGGCGTGGGAGTGGACTATACCCCTGGTGAAGTTCGACAAGATCGTCGTGAAGGCCAGGAGGACGAACTCCGTCCAGGCGATGGCGTTCTGCGATGACCTCATAATCCAGGCGTTCACTTCGTCGTACGACAACGTACAGGTGAGCCTCCCGGACAAGGTGACGAACGTTGAAGGAAAGGAAATCCACCTCAACACGGCGAAGCTCACGATCGGAACGAAAGATATCACCATAGACGGAACTCCAGTGAAAGACTTCTTCTGGAGGTATCTGAACGCGGGCGAGGTTGCTCAGGACCTGAACCACCTCTCGAGGGAATGGCAGTGGCCATCCAGGAAAATATAGGCTAGATAGGAGAAACAGGAGAACGATATGGCGACGATCAAATCCATCAATCAGACAATAGACGAATACGTCCCGAGCGTATCTGACGTCGAGACCTACGTCAAGAAGACGGCCGAGGAGATCAAGAAGAACGTGATCGAGTACGATCAGGTTCAGGATGACAGGCTGAGTTCCAACGAGGCCAATATAATCACGATGACTCAGAGCATCAGGGCCCTCGACCACGAGAATCAGGGAGTGACGGATCCGATCCCGGACGGAAGGGTCACGGTGCTGGAGAAGAAGCCGACCATAGGCGTGTACTCCAAGCTCGGAGATCTCGTCCTCGATCCACCGAAGATTTCAACCGACGTGGTGGACCCGATCGCCCTCAAGTCGTACGTCGACGAACAGGACGAACTGGACAGGGAGAGGTTGACAGTCCTCGAAGATAAGCCGGTCTGGGACGCCGGTGATGACGAGACTACCATCCTCTACAATGACGAGCCACTCGCCACCAAGGGCTACGTCGACGAACAGGACGAGTTGGACAGGGAGAGGCTCTCTGACCTCGAGTCGAGGACTGACGACACCGAAGACAGGATACAGGATCTCGAAGACAACGTCGTGTACGTGACGGGAAATCAGACGATCGCCGGCGTGAAGACGTTCACCGATACTCCGAGGATACCAGAGCAGACGGGCGTGGTGCCGTTCGACCTCACCGCCGAGAAGGACAGGGCGGCGACGCCTGCCGAGATAGCCAGGACATTCCTCACGTCGTTTCCGAGGGAAGCCCTCAACGACGCCGACAAGCACAGGGACGAGGTCGTCAACTCGATCACCCCGTCCGAGATAATCAACGCCTATCACGCCACGACCAACCCGACCGGACACCCACACAACGGTGGAAGGATCGGCGTGTTCTTCGACGTGAAGGGCAGGAACGTGATCGGTAAGACGAATCATGAGAACGACTTCGCGTTCATGTCGACGACCCTCAGGCTCAACGTAAAGAAGGACAGCGACACCTGGTCGACAAGGAAGAAGACTGACGGCACGGGATATAACGGTTACGAAGAGATTGAGTTCAACGTACCGACTGTGACGTACTGGCCGTCGGCTCAGGGGATCAGGGACAAGACCTGGTCCAACTTCGAGATCCCCACGGCCCTCCTGGTCCAGAAGATTTATGAAGACTTACACACCAACTACGTCAGGAAGACCCCGTCGATGGACCCGGCGAAGTTCAAGTACAGGGTCCAACCGGAGAAGGATCCAGTCACCGGAGACATCACGAAGTGGAACTACAGCCTGATCGGAGACGAGATTGAAAATCAGGAGATCGATGAGTCCATATACGGAGTGAAGCACTTCGTGAGCCATCCGGTCGTACCGTCAAAGTCGACGTTCGGCGCGGTCAAGTCGTCCACGCAGTACGCCACCGAGGCCCAGATCGACGGGCTCCTCGACGGTCTCTTCGAAGGAAACAGGACGATAACCGGCTTCTGGAATTTCGCCACCGGGATCAAGGCTAAAGTCATCCAAGACTCCGAGAATCACAACGTGATGTCGATCGTCAACAACGATCACGGAGTGGTCGGTGACGTCATGCTCATCGGAAACTACGAAGACATCATCAGGTTCCAATCGAAGAAGAGGGGAGCCGGAAATATCGAAATCGACTTCGGTGCGGACGGGGTGGAGCAGATAGCCTACGTCTCTGATGTAGAAGCCCTCGAAGAGAAGCTCGACGAAGAAGTCGAGAGGCTGGACGGAGAGATAGAGAGGCTCGATGAGAAGATCGATACCGAAGTCGAGAGGATTGACGAAGACATCCAGGAGCTCAGGGATACCAAGATTGACAAGTCGATCGCCGACGTTGGAGTTCCTGGATACTCCGACGGCTACATCCTCGGGGACCTGTGGGTCAATAAGTCCGGAGACGATATCCGGATGGACAAGTTCAAACTCAACGTGGACGACGGAGACGTCGAGAGGCAGTCGGCCGTCATCAAAGCCGCCGGCCAGCTCGAGTTCAGCTTTGCTGGTACCAAGGACGATCCGATCATCACGATCGACGCCGGAAAACTCGTGCCGAAGAGTCACCTCCCCAAGGGGATCATCTCAGCCCTCGAGTTCGAATCCGGTTCCGCGATCATGAAGTATGAGTCAGTAGACGCCAACACCGGAGTCTCCACCCCACACGCCGTAAGGATGATCGGTGGTAAGAACATCGACGTGTCCTACGAAGAAGACGTAGACGTCGGCGGTGGAAAGGTCGAGAATCAAATAATCATAGACGGCTCGGATTCCGTCAGCCTCGAGAACATTCCCGAGGTGGGTGGAAAGAGGTCGATACTCCTCGACGTCAGACCCCAGTGGGCATCTGATAAGAAGGAGCTCCCGATCAAGTTCTCGTACGCCGACCTCAACGAGGGAGGAGTACCCTACGACCTGATCGGAAGGGTCGTCCTGACTCACGCCCTAGATTTCGACGTGGCGCCCGCGAAGGTTTCCATCGGCGTCAACGAGTCGGAGCTCGTCAACGTCCTCCACCTGAACGACAATGGCAAGCCCGGTCAGCCGGAGTACATCACCGCTCTGAAGATATTTACAGTTCCGCCGAAAGTTCCGGCGAAGACTGACCTACCCGGATCGATGGGATTCGTCGACGAGTACGCCACCGAGAGACAGCTCATGGAGCTGGACAGGATAGTCGTCCACAAGACGGGCAACCTGACCGAGAAGATCAACGGTGAAAAGTTCTTCGAGAACATAGTGTACATGAACGAGCTCGTCGACATAAAGGCCGACGGTTCCAGAGGTCACGACATCATCACCGTCAGGCACCAATCAGACAATATCAACATCCTCACGCTCGGCAACGACGTGGACATGATGCACCTGAGGACGAAGTCCGATCCGACCGATCAGTTCTCGGTCGAGGGGGAGAACGCTTCTGAAGACGGACTCGAAACGAAAGACGTCGGACACGGAACTCACATAAAAGTCACCGTAGACTCGTCCGGGCCCAGGAGACTGGCCTACCTCGACGAGGTGGAGCTGCTCGCCAGGAAGGCCAAGAAACTCGGGACGTGGAACACTCACGAGCAGTATCCGACGGCCAAAGCCGTCTGGGACAGGATAGAAGAGATCAAGACGATGGCCATGAGGTACGACGGAAACGTCGAGTACTTCGCCACCGACACTTCCCAGATCACGAACGCCGTCCTCGGAGACAGGGCGATAATCCAGACGGATCCCGGAGTCGAGCAACCGACGATGTGGTCTTTGGAAGAGCCCGGTGGGGGACTAGAGTGGGTCAAAGTCGACGTGGAGTTCAAGAACGGGAGCGTCTACATCGTCAAGAACATCATCACTAAGCAGTCTGACCCGATGGGAGGCGCCCTGACTCAGAGCACGCCGCCGAGCGGCTACGTGGTGTTCGAGGTGAAAGAGGGAGAGACGATCGGTAAATTCCACGAGGTGGAAGACGACTTCAGGACACCCGACAAGAAGACGATATTCGTCAACGGTGATGGGAACCTCGCCTTAGCTCCGAAGTACAAAGACACCATAGAGGACGCCGTCCAGCGGGTCGACATAGCGGTGTCCGGAAACGGAAGGACCCAGGTCGTGACGGCCATGCTGCCCCACCTCGTCGGAGACGATTTGAACATCGAGATGTTCTCCAGCGACGTCGGAAGGGAGACGTGGGACGATCCGAACAGCGTGACGACCGGAAGCGCCCTCCCGAGACACATCCAGGAGACGGTGAAGATTTCACCGGTCGGCGGTATCGAGATCAACCAGGGGGCGACCCCCGCGGAGTTCGAGCTCGACACGTCGAAGCTCATCCTGAAAGAAGCGATCCGAAAGAGCGGAGTGTTCGCCGGCACCGGCGAGCAGTACAGGCTCGTGATGAACTCCCTAGTTCCGACCGGTCTGACACCGGACAGGATAGAGCTCACGGCGTACTTCTCGGATGTGGACGACCCGGCCAGCCAGTCAGACCCTGTCCTCGCTCCGATGCTCAACTTCAAGATCGGAATAGACGCGGGTTACAACGTGAAGTTCTCCGCCGGAAGCGGTACCGGAGATCTCGAAATAGGAACGGACTTCGCCTGGCAGACACCACTGGCGACAGATTGGGAATAAGAGGAGAATAGGAACATGGCAGTAAAGATTACTGACAACACGGGCTCACCGAGACTGGTACCCGACACCAAAGAGACGAACGCGAGGATCAGGTCTGTGGCGATAGCCCAGGACGCCGTGATCACCCAGCCTATCAACACGTCGAGCACTTCCGGCAAGAAGGTCTTACTGACGGGACTCTGGCCGAGGAAGACGGGGCTGGACAAAGTTACCATCACCCAGTACGCCGTGAACGTGGAGGACAGGGCTGATAAAAAACCGGAGCCTTTTAAGGACGACATCGTCCTCGAGACTGTCGAGGGGATCAAGATTTCGACCACCGAGAGCGGAGGGGTCGCCAGCAGGATAGAGATCAGCGGCGAAGACCTGATGAAGAAGGCAGACTTTCCGGACGAAATCGTCACCGGAGTCGTATTCTCAGAGGGGGATCCCAACGAGGTGAAGGTCACCGTGTCGGTTTCGGAAAAACAGGCCGACGGGACTTTCGATGACAGGGACGAGGAGTTCATCTTCTCGGCGAATGACGAGAACATATCAGTAGTATTTGACGGTGGAGTCGGCGGACCCAAGATGATCCTCGACACCACTCAGGACCTCGAAGACCTGATCAGAAAAGACTCCATCTCTTCGGGAACTGTCCTCAGCGGCATAGACCACAAGTTCACCGCCAATCAGTTCACGATGACGTTCAAGACATCAGACGTGGATGACGGAAGCGATGATGAGATCGAATTTACTCTCAAGGGGACGGGCGGACTCAGGATCCTCGGCTCAGGAAACGGGATCGAGATTGACGGGACGGACGCCATCGCCCAAGCTACGGCGAGCGTCAGCGGACTGATCAATACCTTGACCAATACGGTTAACGGATATCAAGCGACCGTCACGGGCCTCACTGACGAGATCACCAGGGTCGCGAATATCATAATTCCTGGAATGACCGGAAGGATAGTCGCCCTCGAGGGGATCAATGCCGGGACCAGGCTCACGAGCCTCGAAACGATCGTCGGAAATCTGGGTACCGGACTTGCCAATTTGAACTCTGAGCTGGGTAATACCAACTCGGCTCTCGGATCGGTTTCCACCAATCTGGCCAGCTTGAACGGGACGGTGTCCTCGTGGAGCTCGATGTACTTCGAACCCAACGGTCTGATCGATAAGTGGACGAAGGTGTTCTTCAGGCAAGCTCCCGAGCCGGGATTCCCGGGAGTCGGGGCCCTGACATACTTATTCGGACGGGAAGGACTGTTCGAAGAGAACGGCTCGGTCGCCGGAAGGTTGAATAATCTCACCACCGCCGTCGAGATCCTGACCGACCTCGTCGGAGAAGCCCTCGCCGAGCTGGCGAGGAGAAACACGTGGGGTGGAGGACCTTCACCCGTGAACGCCACTCTCCCAGCGACCGTCACCGGCAAACAGACGAGTCTCGCGTCGACCCTGGTCGACCTCACAGAAAAGCTATAAGGAGAAAGAACGATGGCAGGTTATAACAAAGTAAGTGATGAAGGTCTCGGGACCATCTACGTGGGTGGTCAGGCGAGCGGTACGACCGCCGCCCAGAAGGCCGAGAAGCTGTACGCCAGGAAGTCGACCACCCAGGGAAAGCAGGTGGTCCCGGCCAAGGGGTTCATCCTCCTGAAGGATATCGACGGGTTCGACTGCGGATTCGTAGACCTCGTGGGTGAAGACTTCACCCTCGACCTCACCGACGCCACGTCGAGGAGCTACGTCCTCGTGATAAGGGGAGTCGTCCAAGCCAGCGTGATGGTCCCGGCGGAAGTGAAGCTCGCGGGATATCCGGCGGGGAAGACGGCGGTCATCAACGTCCACAAGGACCAGATAGTCGTCCTCGAACTGACGAAGACGGAAGAGGGATCGTGGTTCGCCACCATCCACGGAGAGACAGACGGTCTCTGCCTCGGGATCCAGCTCGCGAAGGGCGGAGACGTATACATCCCAGACTCCGACGGGACTATCAAGATCCCGGTCGAAGAGCTCCTGGGTGCCCTCGAAGTGAGGGCGAGGAAGTACGCGGAAGAGCAGGCACTGTACTGGAACTAGAGAACGGAAAAGGAGAACTCTGATGGCAGACGAGAAGAGGCGGGTGAGTTTCGAGGGTCGACTGGGTCAAGCCCAGTACGACCAGAAGGTCATCGACGGACAGATAGATGAATCCACGTTATACTTCATAAAAGATTCGAAGAGGATCTACGTGGGACACGAGTGCTTCAACGTGCCCACCGCCCAATTCGGCGGTATACCGGTCGAGTACACCACGGAGCTCCCGGACGGCACCCTCTGGAAGAGGATTTTCAGTGAAGACGGCGACGAGTGGAGATTGACGTTCCTCGAGAAGGGACCCGGAGATACCAAGTTCAAGGCGAGGCACACCTTCGAGTTCGCGATCGAGAGGAGCTCGGACGGCACCGAACTCGGAGTCATACGGATAGACAACAAGAACGTCGGCTTCTCCAACGCCCACGCGGTGTTCTGCGAAGACATCGATCAGGTGGTCGAGGGGGTGAAGACTTTCACCGGTGACCTCAGGGTCAACGACGTACCCAGGACTGACCAGAGCGCGGTGAACAAGAAGTGGGTCACCGAGAGGCTCTCCGATCTCCACGACGAGACGAGGACAGAATTGGCCGACGAGGCCGCCAAGATCCGTGACGAGATGAGGATCGAGTCAGAGAGGGTCGACGGGGAAGTGGCCAGGTTGGACGGCAGGATCGATGACGAAGCCTCGGCGAGGAAGAGCAACGACCAGGCACTCGACGACAGGATAACTTTCGAAGCCGACAGGCTCGAGACTCTCATCAATCAGGAAGCCAAGACGAGGGAAGAGGAAGACGACGACCTCAGGGACCTGATCGGGGCCGAGCAGAGGCGGGCGATAGGACGTGAAGACCAGCTCGAAGAGATGATCGAGCGGGAGATCCAAGACAGGATAGACCACGTAGACGCTGAAGAGGCGAGGGCCACGAAGAGGGAGGAGGAGCTCGACGAGAAGATAGACGAGATGACCCAGACCCTCAGGGACGAAGCGGCGGAATACGACTCCAAGGTCGTCCACCTCGCGGGAGATGAGACGGTCACCGGACAGAAGACGTTCGAGAAGCCCATACTCGGATCGGTCGAGAGGCTGACCACACCGAGGGAGATCATAACTGACCTCGAGTCGGATGACTCCCACGAGTTCGACGGGACGTCCGACGTGGAGCCCGGAGTGAAGGGAATACTTCCGATAGGGCACGGCGGCACCGGAAGACCGTACCTCAGAGACCACATCGGCGCGTTCGTCAGGATGGCCGAAGAACATGAGGAAGTCGACTTCCCGGGGACCCCCGCCGAAGAGAGGCGGTCCTTCTACAGGATCAAGTTCTCTCCTGACATGACGGAAGTGAACACTCAGGGAGCCGTGAAGTCTGTGACTGTGATCGGAGATCCCGAAGACTTCTACCTCGACTCCGGTCTCTCCTTCGCCAAGTACGAAGGCGGATACGCCTACTACACGAGGACACCGTACGAGTTCAGGAATCAGGTCATACTCCAGCAGACGGAGCTCACCTTCAAGGTCATCATAGAGTCCGGAGGGATCGACTACGAAGACGTCATCAGGGCCGTACTCGTACCCGTGTGGGGCGTGAGGCAGAACTGGATCCTCGGAGACTGGGCGTGGAAGCTCGACTCTCAGGACGATGACAGGGAGTTCTACGATACGAATCAGATCCAGGCCCTCCTCCAGAACGTGGAAGACTTGGGAGTGGTCGACTCGGCGTTCGATCCGATGGTACCTTACAGGATAATCAACGGCGTTTCAATAAAGACCAGGGGCGGCGGCTACGAGAAGGGTGACCTCCTCGTCCTAAAGCCGAAGACGGGAGACGAGTGGGCCGCGTTCGATCACGCCAGAGCATACGTCGAGAGCGTAGACGCCGCAGGCGGGATCCAGGCAGTCAGTCTCCAATACGGAGGACTCTACTCGATCCATCACGTGTTCACCGACATGGAGGCGTACAGCAATACGTCTCACACTGACGGGAGCTACGGACAGGGAGTCGTCCTGTCGGTGGTCGGAGGTCAGAAGTACGGAAGGACCCTCTCCCAGCTCGAAGCGGACCCCAACATAATGATCAAGCCCGGAATGATGGTCACCGTCCTCAGGGACGAGACCCTCACTCCGACGGCGGCCCAGAGGTACAAGTACTTCGACGAGAACAACGACGGTAAACCGGAGTGGCACCCGTGGACGCCTTACAAGCAGTCGAGAGACTACAGGGACGACGGGAAGTACACCGTGGTCGACAACAGGGAGATGAAGGACGGAAGGTTCGTATCCCTCACGGAGTACGCCAAGAAGAGGATAGACTTCTCCGCCCAGACGGACGTGAACGAAGTCATCACGGGTGACTGGAAGTTCGAGGGAAAGACGAAGTTTGAAAACGATGTCAGGATCCAAGCTCCGGTGGAAGAAGACAATCCGGCCACGAAGAAGTACGTGGACGACGAAGTCTCCAAGGAAAGGGTCAGGGCCCTCGACGCGGAAGGCGATCTCCAGTTCGAACACGTGGTGGCCAACAACCTCACCGAAGCCGTCAACGCCGAGGGGACGAGGGCGAAAGAAGCCGAAGCCGATCTCGATGACAGGGTGATCAACCTCGAAGAGAAGGACGTCCAGCTCACGATGAGCGGGGACTCCGAGAAGCTCGAAGAGTACGACGGGGCGCTGGTCAGCATAGAGCTCGCGAACGAATTGAGAAACAACGTCCTCGACATGAGGGAGATCCACACCACCAACAGCGTGAAGGTCACCTACGACGGGACCAACGGCGGAAGGGCCGACGTGAGGATATCCAGCTACGACGTGTCAGGTCTCGGGCCCATGTACGAGAGGCAGCCGGACGGCACCAACGTCATGATCGCCCCAGACTTCAAAGACAATCCGACCCTCGAGACGATTGGGATGATCGGAACTGATGAGAACAGCATAGGCATGAGGGTGAGGAAGAACTCCATCAGGGAAGAACACCTCACCAAGAGCGTGTACAGCTGGATCAACAGGAAGGTGGAGCTCAAGAACCTCACCAGGATCAGAGACGACGACCTCGTCTTCATGAACACCGACCAGCACAGCCACAGGGTCGAAGTGAACCAGAGGCCCTGGGAGCTGGACCAGACCGGCAAGTACGGTGACGGAGGCTGGGAAGACCAACAGGTCGACTGGCTGAAGAGGGAAGACTTGGTCCTCAAGAGGCTCGACCAGTCGATACAGGGAGTGAAGGAGTTCATCGGACTCACGTACTCCGAGCGGCCTGCGCCTCCGAGACAGCCCCTACCGGGAGTCATATACGAAGACGGCGACTACGATGGAGAGAACGCCATACAGCTTCCAGAGAAGTTCACCGATGTCCACACGGACGGAAAGGACCTGACGGGATCCAGATACGGCGAGATGAGGAACGCCGCCACCGAGTACCAGGTGTTCAGACTCCTCCACGACGCGTTCAGCGACGAGGGAGAGACGGGACCGCTCGGCAAGAACGGACTGGTCGGAACTTTCCAGACTGACGGACAGGTCATGAGGGAGAGGGAGACGAGCTTCCTCCAGGGAGACATCACGAAGTGGGACAACTCGACCAGGTCTTGGACGGGGTCCCCGGTGGACGTCCACCCGGCGACGGAGCACCCGACCGACAAGTCTCACGACGAGATATTCGAGTCCGGATTCAACATCCTCACCACGTACCACGACCTCCTCGAGAGGAAGACATACCAGGAGACGCTCTCGTTCATATCGGACGACGTCCTCTTCATACCCCAGTTCGACGACGGACTCGTGAAGATCTCAGGCGTCCACCTCATGAACAGGGACCAGAACAAGGACGAGACGGTGAACGGCGTGAAGACGTTCGAAGGCAACGGAGACATGCTGGACACCACCAACAAGTCGGCTGTGTTCGAGAAGCCCGTCCTGATCGAGAGCACCAGGAGGGCCCTGGAAGACAACGGACCCGACGAGCCCACGGCTTCCGTAAACCCGGCGCTCACGGTGATCGGTGGGACGAGGCTCGGGACGGACGCGTGGCTGGTGGAGGGGAAAGATCAAGTCCTCTTCGACGACGAACTCGATCCGGATCACGGATTCCCGGCAGACTACCATCCGAGTGCCCACAGGTACGCTACGGAGTTACAAGTTTACAACACAATAAAGGAGATGGCTACAGTGATAGTACAGAAGCTCGAAGAAGTCAAGACTGAGCTCAAAGATAAGCTCGACGAAGTCAAGAAGGAGGTCGAGGACTCGAGGAACGCCATAATGGGTGATGGACCGAACAACACCATCGAGGCGGTCAGCGAGAAGCTCGAACAGATGACGACGGGGATCACGGACGCCATCGCGGATATGACGGAGAAGCTCGAACTGAAGGGTGACGAGGTCGTCACGGCGGTGACTGACGGGAGCGACGCGGTGGTCAATCAGATCGACATCAGCGAAGGAAATCTCACCACGTCCATCGAAGGGGCTTCGGAAACGATCGTAGAAGCCATCGGAGGCGCCAAGGAAGAGTTCATTGATTCCGTCGACGGCTTCATATCGGCCCAGACGGAAGCGATAATCACAGGTCTCGAAACCGTCACTGACGCTCAGGAAGTCCTCAGAGCTCATATCTTTCAACTGACCGATAGCGGTCATGGAGGTGCTTTCAAGGTGAGTGTCGGCGGGCAACCGCTCGAAGTGAAACCAGCTTCGACAGGTTTTGCTGTCCAAGCTACAGGCACGGTGTCTATTGGCGGACAGCCGATAGCTGTGACTAACCCGGGCGGCTTCCCGATCGAGGTGAAACCAGCGTCTACTGGATTCGGTGTCCAAATCACCACACCAGTAACCCTCGACAGCGGAGCGGCGGTCAAAGTGAATAATCTGGCGACGGATCCCGTGAATACAAAAGTGGTTCCTTGATCGGGACGGTTTGATGGTGGGACTAACTGAGGAGAGAGGACGAAGATGACTGAAAAGAAAAGGGTCGGAGCAGAAAGATACACACAGGCGCAGTACGAGGCTCTTCAGTCATCTTCG
>Ga0209737_10000470_pt1 | contig 32946 bp, 25 predicted proteins | sample TergutCu122P3_FD_187284 | JGI IMG/M metagenome (GOLD analysis project Ga0209737, IMG submission 187284) | Cubitermes ugandensis P3 segment gut microbial communities from Kakamega Forest, Kenya - Cu122 P3 (SPAdes) (version 2) | ecosystem: Host-associated > Arthropoda: Insects > Digestive system...
CAGGCGATACTGCACTGCATTGACGCATTGGGCCTTCCCGTACGCCGGCTGGATCTCGTCGCCTCTGCACGCTCGGCCGGCAAGCTTGTTTCTACGCCAGTGGGGGATATCACTGTCCAGGATATTGAGCACTATGCCTTTGAAGATGTCGATATCGCGCTGTTCAGCGCTGGAAAAGACGTTTCTCTGGCGCATGCGCCGCGTGCGGTGAAGCAGGGGGCGCTTGTGATAGACAATACTTCTGCATTTCGCATGGATGACGGCATTCCACTGGTTGTACCCGAAGTCAACCCACAGGAGATAAGGCTGCGGCCGGGTATTATCGCCAATCCGAATTGCTCCACCATTGAGATGGTTTTGGCACTCAAGGCGATCGACGATGCGGCGGGGCTGGAGACGGTTCGCGTCTCGACTTATCAGTCTTGCAGCGGTGCGGGGCAAAAGGGGATTGATGCCCTGCTGGATGAGACACATCAGGCGCTTGCCGGGAGGCGGCCGGTTTATTCTCAGGTGCATGCCCGTGGCATTGCCTTTGATGTCGTGCCGCAGATTGGGGCCATCCTCACCCATGGTTTTACCGAAGAAGAAATGAAGATGATTGGCGAGACCAAAAAGATCCTCTCTCGCCCTGATCTCCGCATCAGTGCCACATGCGTGCGCGTACCCGTGCTCAGAGGACATTGTGAAGTCGTTCATGTGACCACCCGGCAGGCTTTGCCTCCGAAAGAAGCCGAACAAGCGCTTAATGCCATGCCTGGCCTGCGTGTCACTGATATTCAGGATCCCCTTGATTATCCAACCGCTACCCAGTCCGAGGGCATCTTTGAGACACTCATCGGCCGTGTCAGAGAGGATTATGCCGCTGACAAAGGTCTAATCTTTTGGATCGTCAGCGATAACCTGCTAAAAGGAGCCGCACTCAATGCGGTGCAAGTTGCATGCATCGCCTGGAACCAGGGAAGGATGGACTCGAATGCAAATTAGGTTTTCGCTTTTTGGGGCGCTCGTCGCCTTTTTGTTAGGGTTCGGTCTGCCCATGCCTGCTGTTGCGAATACGGGCCAAACCAATTGGACAGCATCAAGCAACTTGTCGAGCGACTTCAGTCTTAGTGGAACGAGGACAGGGGTTGGTATCAATCTGTTGAATTGCAGGGCACTCCTTAAACCGGATGACAGACAGATAACGTTCGAGTTCGTTCTTGCGAAAGCTCAACCATCAAACGGTGCGAAGTATTCGGTTAAGTTTGCCAGTGGTGGCAGCCAGCGCTGTGAGGGCAGGAATCGGCTTGACCATTTGGATGGGGATGACTGCATCATTCTTCCTGGTTTCGGCAATGTTGACTTGACCTCCAGCACATCCCCCATTACTGCCTCGCGCACGATGGAGCAGCTCAGTCCGGCTGCTTTTGCCGGCAGTTGCAAAGATATCACCGAAAGTGCCTATGTTTATCTCATTGTTGAAGACACACCTCCACTAAGCTCTACCAAGAACGTCTATACAGTGACCTATGAAGTCCGCTTAGAAACCAAGCGTCCAGCATCTGTCACAGGTGTGGAGGCAATAGGGGGGGGAGGGTCTATTAACGTATCATGGTCAGCAGTGACGGATGCAAGATCATACAATGTTTATTATGGTGCCGAAGGTGTGGTCATGACACCGGATCTTGCGCCAGAGGACTTGACAGGCGCCCGCAGGGTCAATATCAGGGGTACCTCTGCGAAGCTCACAGATGGTGTTTTCCCGAACATGACTTTTCTCATATCGGTGAGCAGCGTCAATGAGTTTGGCAATGAAAGCCTTTTGAAGGAGATCGTCCACGCCGATACGGTGCCATCAAACGATTTTTGGGATACTTTCCGCGAGCAGAATGCCGATGTGGATGGGGGCTTTTGCTTTATTGCAACAGCCGCCTGGGGATCAACTCAGGATCCTCATGTGAGCATGCTCCGCCGTTTCCGCGATGAGGTTCTCATGCCGACGGCATTTGGCCGCGCCTTTGTCGAGACCTACTATTCGCTTAGTCCGCCGCTGGCCCATTTTATTGGGCAGTACCCGGCAGCGCGTGCTGTTGCACGAACGATGCTCTGGCCAGCCTATGGCTTTGCCTGGTTGATGCTTCACGCGCCGGTTGTGCTTGGCATCCTGGGGGCCTTCCTGATCTTTGGGGTGGGCTTCGCTGTGAGGCGACGCCTCCGAATTCGCCATGCTTCCGTGAGTGCTGTCCGGGCCGCCGGTATCATTCTGGCGCTTATCCTGGTGCCAACTTTGGCGCCCAACGAAGCCCTGGCTGAAGCTTCTCCCGTTAACATGATGATCGAATTCAAAGCAGGGCCCTATACGCCCAACAAGCTTGGCGCTGCCTTCGACACGCATTTTAGTGGAAAATCTGGCTATATCATTGAGCTTGAGTACGATTGGCAATTCTGGCGAGGGGTTGGGAGCCTCGGTTTGGGCTTCCATTTGGCGTATGGTTCAATCTCGGGAAAATCTGTCAAACAGAGTGATTCCTCAATCAAAACCATCGATTCGACCTCGCTGCATTGGCTTCCGCTTCGTCTCTCCCTCGTTTATCGTTTCGACTACCTCTGGACTCGCTTTGGTTTCCCGTTCACACTCTATGGCAAGGCCGGGTTTGACTATGCTTTTTGGTGGGTGATCGATGGCTCAGGCTCGATATCCACTGCTGCGGATGGCACCAGGGGCTATGGCGGTACATTCGGTTTTCATGCCGTGGGCGGCGTCGCCTTTGTTCTCAACTGGCTTGCACCCGGCATGGCCAAATCCTTCGATGTCGAGTGGGGGGTGAATAACTCCTACATTTTTGCCGAATTCATGTACGCTCAGATCGACAACTTCGGCGCAAAAGGCGCCTTTAATCTGACGGATCAGGCGACTTTCCTCATTGGCCTTGGGCTGGAATTTTAGGTGAATGTGGCGCCCGCTATTGCCCCCGGGTGGGCAATACGCGGCCGGGCGCGGCTATCTGCGTGCGCAGATACGCCGCGCCTTTTTTTTGTTTAGCCGGGTGTTGCGGGGCGGCGTTTGAGCCCCGCATAGGGGGTAGACGCGTATTGGCCACTGCCCCCTTTCACAAAGGGGGTGGCGCCGCAGGCGACGGGGGGTTGTGGCCAATAGCGGCGCAGGGGGCTTGCCCCCTCTAAAAAATCATCACAAAGGGCAACGATTTTCACGCAAAGGCGATAACTTTTGTCTGAAAAGCGGTATGAAATATCGCAGGGGACTTGAGAGAATGAGTTGTTCTGAGAGAAATCCGTTGACCGTTTGTAGGGGGTGCGATAAACTGTTTAGTATATTGGTTGATTTGAATATCGCCGCTTCGGGAAGCGGCGGCACTGGGATGGTGGGATGAGAATCATCACGTGGAATGTCAATGGGCTCAGGGCGTGCCTTGGGAAGGGTTTTATGGAGGCAGTCAGCCTGCTTGATGCCGATGTTTTTTGTCTTCAGGAGACAAAGATGCAGGAAGGGCAGGCCGAGGTCGATTTGCCGGGGTTTGCGCAGTACTGGAACAGCGCTCAGAAGAAGGGTTACTCAGGGACAGCGGTGTTTACGCGCCGTGTGCCTCATGCTGTTCAGCTTGGGCTTGGCATAGAGGCGCATGACCAGGAGGGGCGAGTTCTGACGCTCGATTACGGCGATTTTTACCTCGTCAATGTTTATACGCCCAACGCACAGCGCGAACTGACAAGGTTATCGTACAGGATGCAGTGGGAGGATGATTTTCGGGCATATCTTGTGGGTTTGGATGAGAAAAAGCCGGTGATTCTGTGTGGTGACCTGAATGTGGCGCACAGGGAGATTGATCTGAAGAATCCGAAGGCGAATAAGCGCAATGCCGGGTTTACGATGGAAGAGCGAGACAAGATGACGGCGTTGCTGGCATCGGGGTTTTGTGATGCGTTTCGCTGGCTTTATCCCGATAAACAGGATGCTTATACTTGGTGGTCATATATGGGACAGGCGCGCGCTAAAAATGTGGGCTGGAGAATCGACTGTTTCGTCGTGTCGGAACGTTTGAAGGACAAGATCCAGGAAGTTCAGATTTTTGACGGCATTTTTGGGAGTGATCACTGCCCGGTGGCGTTGACGATAGCGCTGTAGGGTGTGGTGGACAACGTCAAGGAGGTGTGACGATGATTTTAAGAAAAGTCAAAAGGGTCGTTCTTGGTCAGCGCACTGTGGATGGTGCGGGTGTACACCTGGTACGTGTTTTGGGTGGTGAGACAGTTCGTGATTATGATCCGTTTCTGATGCTTGATTCGTTTGATTCGAAGACGCCTCGCGATTACATCAAGGGGTTTCCGATGCATCCGCACAGAGGGATTGAAACGATAACATATCTCGCAGAGGGTGAGATTATTCACAAGGACAGCCTTGGAAATTCTGGTGTGATTCGAGGCGGAGACAGCCAGTGGATGACGGCAGGCAGCGGGATTATGCACGAAGAAATGCCGCAGGCGGCCGAGTGGCTGCTGGGGGTACAATTGTGGCTGAATTTGCCGAAAACTGAGAAGATGACACAACCTGCTTACTTTGATGTCACGAAAGATAAGGTTGGGGTAGCGGAGACAGATTTTGGTTTGGTTCGCGTGTTGGCGGGTACATATGCCGAGGTTGAGGGAGTAAAGCCGCCACATTGGCCAGTGACGATCTGTGATGTCACGGTTAAGGCTTCTCACCAGGCGACGATTCCTGTTCACCCGGATGAGAATGTCTTTGTTTTTCTCCTCCTCGGTGATGCTGTCATTGATGGGAGAGCCTATGCCGAGAAGTCGGCGGTTTTGTTTGAAGAAGAGGGAGATGCCATTTCGGTGCATGCTTTGGCAGATGCTCCCTGCCGATGGTTGCTTTGTTCCGGGCGCAAGATAAAAGAGTCCGTCGCCTGGGGCGGGCCCATTGTGATGAACACGGAAGAAGAGCTGGAAGAAGCGTTTTCGGATCTGAGGACGGGCAATTTTATCCGCCATCGTGCCGGTGCCTCGCGCTTTGTGAGCAGATGGAGTGTAGTCTTAAGCTGGAAACGTTCTAGACGAAATTGGCTCTGTTTTTTTCGTGAGGGGTGGGCTGTATCAATTCCAGTTGCTTATCCGGCGGCACTTCGCAGTTGCTGACGGAGAAAGTTAAAACTTGGTGACGCATTGTTTTCAACATCCATGTGAGGGCTTATGGTTTCAGCCCATTTGGATTTTTGCTCACCTGCTGCCTGCCAGCTTTTTTCAGACAGTGCTTTAGAACCGCCAGGATAAACGGCATCTGCAAGAAGTTCCCATGTGGCGCAAATTGAGTCGTTTATGTATTTACTCAAAATGCTGTCTTTGGCTTTGGGATACGCTTTACGAATGGCATTAAGGTCTCCAAGATACCATGCTTCGAATTCTTCGACAGCAATGCAGAAAAGTGTTGCAGCCGGTTTTGGATGACATGCTGCAAGAACACTATTGAGCTCTGATAAAAATACCTGCTTATCCTTATCGTCCAAATCACAAATGATGACAATGGTTCCATAGTGTGGCGTATGTCCGTAGCCTTGCAATAAGCGGGGCAATTGATCCAGCAGTATGCGTTTTCTGGCGTCGCTTTTGGGCTTTAAACCTTTTGGAAGGTGGCCAATGCCTTTGTAGGAATGAATCTTGTATGTTGCGCTATCTCCAAGGAGCTTTGGCATGAGAATTTCATCGCTTTTTTGCTCGACTGATCTTCAGTCAGGATTTCAAAATGCATGAATTAACTTCGCTCCAAATAGTCGCTGTACCATAGTCCACCGAGGGGGAGCCCTTCCTTTACCAAACCTTCTATAGTTGGGTCTTCGCTTGCCCGGCGTATTCTTGAAAAACCGTCAACATCTTTTTCTAAGATCCAAACCTCCTTTGGTTCTAATGCGTCAATAAAATAAGGTTGATGTGTGGTGATAAAAATTTGGGATTTATTTTTGTTGTTTGTGACATGATCTCGAAACTGTTTCGCGAGAATTTCGAGCAGTTTATGGTAAAGGCCGTTTTCGGGTTCTTCTATGCAAATAAATGGAGGCGGTTTTGGGTCGGAGAGCAGCAACAGATAAGCAAATACTTTTAGCGTGCCATCTGACATCTGTTGGGCAAAAAATGGATTGACAAAACCTTTGTCATTAAATTTTAACAATAGTTGGCTATTAGGCATTCGTTCTGTAGAAATTTTATCTATGCCAGGTATTTTTTTAGCGATGTCGTCAAGTATTTTTTTAAATTGTTCCGGGTGATCACGTTCCATGAACTGAACAACATTGCCGATATTGTCGCCATGCATATTTAAATGCTTTTGCGGACCTGCCATGGGTAAACTGCGCGCAGCATCGGGCGTAAAATACGAAAGATACCAACCTTCGATAAAATTTCGGAAAGCGGAAATTCTTGGATGTTGTTTCAACGCACCCAATGTGGCAATGCCGAGTTTACGGTTATCTTCTAATTCAATGGTTTCTCTTTCGTTGGATTCTTCATGCATTAATTTGTCAATATCTAACGACTGTGCGGTGGGTTGTTCCTGAAGACCGGCATCTTCAGCTTTCCATACAAGGCCGCGCCCATTTTCTAAAATGAGAAAGGAAAATGGGTAACCTCTCTCTTGTCCTTTTCTGCGTTGACGCAAACGCTCGCTTTTAACATACGGTCGCTGATGGTCGTCCAATGCAAATGAAACTTCGTATGTGATGGGACGTTCCTTGTGTTCTTCGCGATAATACACCTCAAACATGATCGATTCATTAACGCCTTGCGAGATCATACGTTCGAAGCCACCGCGTCCTTTTGTGTCGCAGGCTTCTTCAACACCCATTTTCAGACAATCCGCTAAAAAACCAAATGCGTCGAATAATGAGCTCTTGCCTGCGCCATTTTTTCCAATGACTGCGGTCATTGCCGTTAATTCGCCAGTGCCCTTGTTGTTCCATAGGCGACCGAGCGTTATGTCGCGCAAAGACTTAAAGTTGCGAATCCTAAAGCCTTCAATTCTTGCCATTAATGTATTTCCTTATCTACGAAAGCGATAGCTGTTTCGGTGCCTGTCCATCGGCGCAATATCCTGTTGGAAGGCCTTTAAAGTATACGGCTCTTGTCTGCGGCGTCAACCCAATTGGTTTGTCCATATTTTACCCTTCGACATATGGTTTGTCCATATTTTACCCTTCGACATATTGGTTAATTCGCTCTTGGGCATCATTAATGGCCGTGTTTTGGCTGGTTCCTCCGTTTTTTTCGTAAAATCCGCCAATCAGTATCGCAGGCATGGCATTCTTTCTGAATACGAAAAAAATTCTCTGCCCGAAGCCGTAACAGCGCAGCTCAAGCAAGGTCCCGTGTTTTGTGTCGGCGACATTCTTTATCAAATCGCTGTCAACATGGTATCCACGCGCCTTTGCCTTGTCCATATTTTGGAAAAAACCAAAGCTGTCCCAAAGTGAATGTTCTGGAGCTGAGTTGAGTGCACCGTCGCAAAATATGGCGGCGTATCTGGCAGAAAACCGTTCTATGGGGTTGGTAAGTGAGTCTGCGCAATGGGCCGTGAGTTGGGAGAGATCTTTTTGCCCCCATAAATTGTGCAAAAAATCGTCTCGATTGTCGAATTCGATCCGATCGACCCGCCATTCAGGTTCGGTGGGGATGGTCAATGCGATGGCCCTGTTTTTGGCGGCAATTTCCAAAACCGGCGCAGGGGCACCAACGCTTTTGATCACCCAGTCCTCAACACATTCGACGTCATTTAGGCTGATGACTTTGCCTTTGCTGAGTACGTTAAGCAGCAGTCTGATTTTTTCGCGCTCCCCTGCTTTTGCCTTGTTAAACGTATCTTGAATTCTAAAGGTGCTTTGCGCCTCTCTGATGAGGACAAAATTGGAAGGTCTGTCGAATTCTGCATTTGAAAACGTGCCAGACAATAGGATCTTTTGTAGGCTCTTTTGCAGTCGAAACAGAGCGTCTGCGGCATTGACGACTAGCTGTATGCCATCTTCCATACTTTGAGCAGGGCCTGGGTAGGGATTAAAATAGAGCTCCATGTTTCCCTCTAAATCAGTTGCATGAGACTTTTTTCCATTTCATCGAAGAAACCATCGGGCCAGTGATCGAGCATGCCGTATTGATCGATGGTCAGGCGTTCAACTTTTGTGGGAGCGCTGGCAGCGTCAGCTTTGAAGAAGTAGCATTTTGCATCTGTATGGCGAAGTTTCCCTTCTTTGATGGCGATTCTGACGCCGTTCAGCAGATGATCGGAATGCGTTTCCACAATGATTTGCAGCCCGCATGATGCCGCATAAGCCAGCATTTCGCCCATCTTGGTTTGACCTGAAGGATGCAGGTGAACTTCTGGATTTTCCAGCAAAAGAAGCGCTGTCTTGATATCGCCGGCGGATAATTGACTGGCATGAACTAAAATGCTTGCAATAATGGGAAGCGTGCAGGATAGCCCATACCCGACATGCACAGAGCGATGCCCATTGAATTCTGTTCTTCCCATATCGGCATGTACATAGCGTTCATAGTCGAATTTGACACCAGGAGAGATGACGCGGAGCCATTCCTGTATGTTGTTTCTTACGCCTGTACCCGAAAGGGCAAGGGCAGCAGGAACAAGTAATACCGAATCACCAGTTTCAACAATATGCAGAAAATCTATGATGTTTTCGCCATCGTTGCCCACAGTCTGAACGTCATTGCTAATACTTAAGGGCAGGGTATTTCTTGGGCCGAGACGATCTGCTGAGATATATGACACAATATCAGCGAGGTGTTTGTCGTTAGAGCAGATAATGGCTGAGTGGCGGTTGAAAGAAAGCCTTAGCTCTTTCCGGCTGTTTTTTGTTTTTTGAGTGCATGCGATGCTTGATTCGCTTGAATCATTTCTGACGTATTCTCGGAGTGAGCCAAGACCAGCGAGCGTTTTTCCTTCGTTGATAAGCCGAAGCGCTTGTATGGCTGAACTCTTGCCAGAACTGTTGAGGCCGGTCAGTATCGTCAGTGAGCCGAGTTCAAGTGCTTCATCCTCGAATGCTTTGAAGTTTTTCATCGAAAGATCTGTTATCATTCGTTTGTCTCCTGCGTGATTTCCACTACAATTTTCAAAACTGCCTCAAAACGTCCAGTTACGCTGGCGATACTATGGGTATCTGTGCTTGTGTTTTTAGTCAGTGTTGAGCTTTTATCTTTGAAAGCACAGTTTAGTGTTTTGTAGAGTCTTTTGCGCCTTCTCAAGAGTCTGTTAAATTGCTGCTCATCCATGTCTGCCAAGATGGATGCCCACACTTCGAACAGTGATTTATTGATAGGTCTTCTTCTGCTCCTATCAACGGGTGTTGATTTTCTGAAAGCATGGTCTTCAAACAGCTTTGCAGCGCGAGTCATGGCAAGCTTGAATTTTTCTTTTAGAGCTTCGACATCAATACCTGCCTTTTTGAGTGTAACAATCTTTGTTTTGGTTTTTTGTCTGTTTGAATAGATGAGAATTTGGTTCGAATTAATACTTTCCATTGCCGAGGAGAGGAAGGTATCCATATTATTGTTGAGGTATTTCTCAGTACCAAAGATAGAAAATGCCAAAAAACGCAAGACCATTTCCTGTCCTGCCATTCGGCTGTCTTTAATGCTTTCACCAGTGGCACGTATGAATTCTTCGGAATCAGCGAGTTCTTTTAGAAGAGCGGTCGCAGGGCCATAATATAATGCGTGTCGAATTTCCTGTTCAGTTAAGGGCAGGCCGCCAGTATTCAGGCGTTTGAATATATTGCGCTGCACTTCTGGTGGCGAGTCTGGCTCAATGATGACAAAATCCAGCTCGGTTTCCTCGATTCGTATTTTCATGTTCTCTGGCAAATTTTTGTATATTTTGCCGTTGTATTCAGTCAGAAATTCGAGTGCGTTAAATTTTGCTTTAGAATCTTCTGATACATATTCTCGAATGGCACTTATTCGTTGCAGGCCATCAACGATGGTTAGAACGTCGTCTGTGTTGCGGGCAACATAAAAAAGCGGCAGTGGTATTTTGAGCATAAGAGATTCGATCAATCTGCTCTTTTTGCCTTTATCCCAAAGGTTTTCGTCTCGTTGAATGTCGGCTGCACGGATCAGACCTCTCTTGATTCTTCTTATGACATTGGAAAGTGACATTTTTTGGTTGGTGATGGATATTTTATCTGCATCAAAAGGATATGGTGTGTATTCTTCGGCTTCTATACCAGAAGGACTGCCATCTGCGGCCAATTCCTGTTTGATTTCATCAGTGTTATCATTATGCTTGTCCATGACTTGCCGTTCCTTTCTCAATTGACCAACAGATGCGTTGCATAAAAGTGCGTTTGTGTAATTTTGAGCTGTTTATCCATACATGCACCCTCTGGCCAAACTACAATACCTCGCGTATCGGTGCAAGGTGTGTTCCAGTGAGGAGGCCAGATGATTTGACCGGCTGCGTTGATCCACCCAAGGTCGTTGTCGAGGCCAATGTGCTTTGGTATGCTGAAGGCTGTAAACCCAGACTGGGTTGGCATGGGTTCATTTGTGATACGGTAGGATACAAGCCATTGGCCATTGGCATCGACAAGCCCGTATCCACCGATTTGGGTGTCGGCAACCCATCGGTGAGCATTGTCAGCTGTGTTGCTGGCAGAGCTGCGAATTAAATTGAGATTTGCATCGACGTAGCCTTGCACCGTTTGGTAACATGATGTTACACCAGTGATGAGGGGCGGTGAGAACATCTCGGTGAGGCAGTATTCTTTCGCAAGGTGTTTGCCATTCAAGTCAAAGTAGTTTGCATGCCATCGTACATTACTGATGTGATAGACGCGTGCTGCACCATGGGTGAATGGGGAGGGTCTTTCCCAAATAGGCTCGATCACTTCGTTGCCGTTCTCGTCAATGTAGCCATGACGATCGTATCGTTTAACAATAGCCCGGTTTTCATGAAATTCTCTGATGTCCGTGTAATCAAAACGGCTTATAAATTTACCCTGGTTGTCAATGAGTGCTGCAAGAGGGCCAAGGTGACATTGATTTGCATTTGTCATGCAGCTTTCAAAGGCAGTCGGTTTTGATTTCTTGAGATTTGTACATGAGGCAATGACTTTTGGGTTATTCGATTGAGGCACCTGGTCTGAGCGGTTGCACAATTTTTGGATGTGATCTGGCGCAAGTTCGATCTTTATGCGTTCATTTCTGGATAATGTCGTGCCCCTGGTAAACTCTTCTGCTGATTTAAATTGCGGCGGGATAACTTCTGTGCCGGATTCGTCGATGTAACCGTACAGATTGTTTTTACGGATGCGGGCCAGTCCGTTGACAAAACCAGATCTGACTTCGTCGTTGATTTCTCCTTCAAAATTGGGTCTGACTCGGAGTTGGTCTTGCGCGTCGATAAGCGCCCAGCCAAAGTGAAGTGTCCTCCCTGATCTCGGAGGTTCCTCGTCATCATCATTAAACCATTCGCAGAATTGAGTTGTATCACTGCACTCTTCGCACAGGGAAGGGGCAAAGCCTGCTTCTGCCATCGCCATTTCGGTCGTTGTGTCTCCATCATTGGGATAACATTCCTGAAACTCACAACTTTCCTTGTCAAAGCATATTCTTTGTGCCTGCGCCCATTTTTTGAACTTGTCTTTGCAGGCAGATCTGACATCGGCGCTTAGTTTGAAAGTTCCCCAGGCTCCGTTGCAAAGCACCCTGGCCTGTTCGAGACTATACTTAACCAGCATGTCTCCATCTCTGAATCCAGCCCACAGGAACTGTGGTTTGATGATTTCCTGCCCCTGGATGTCGATGTAGCCGTAAAGACCGTTTCGTTTGATGGCAGCCCGTTCGTTGTTGAAAACACCCGCATCTTCAAATTGTGCGGCGATGACCATTTCACCAGCGAGGTTCATGTAACCCCACAAGCCGCCAGAATCCGTCGGTTTGACGGGGAAGAGCTTTGTTCCTGATTCGCTGTCCTGCAAGTCATGGCATGCTTCCAGGTCGACTTGATTGAGTTTCTGCCCGGTGCGAAGCGATATGAACTCACAAGACGTACTGGAGAACCCAAATGGCTCATTTAGTGGTATGCTTGGCCGCCTGTACAGAGCAAAAGGCTCGTCCTGTTCGATGAATGCCTGTGATTCGTAGAGAAGAAAACTCCCCTCTTGTGCTGGATCAATGAGCCACTTTCCATCAAGATCCATGAGTCCAATTTGAATGTTTTTGTCACGATCCTGATAGTATCCCACTCGTGTCATGACAGCCATGGGTTGGGTGTGGGCCGTACTCAGGAATCGAATTTGCCAGGTGGAATAAAGAGGTTCATTCTGAGGCGCTACCCATACACCTTCTGTTGTGATGATCCCGCAGTGCAATTTACTGCACACAGCGAAGAAGGTGCGCCCATCTTCGAGAGAGATGGCGTCTGTAAGCGCAAAGAGTGTTTTTTGATCGGATTCTTTGACATGCATTTGCATGCCGCGGCACAAAGTTGTACCCAAAATATCTTCGTCACGACAAAAGGCGCGCTGATTGTCGAGGGCAAAAGCCTCTTCGGGGGGCTTTCCCTGTGCAAGCGCCATCATGCGAGGGTCTTCTGACGGTATCAGGATGTCGCCATGAGCGTTAATGACGGCAAAGTTGGCGTATATCGTCCCTGTGGGTTGGTACGAAACCAGGATTTTCGGCCCGATATCCTGCGGCACGGCCTGTTGTACTGCTTCTATTGGCAGTTCAGGCACAGGTTGTGGGTTAGCCAGAGCCTGCGGTTCATTATCCTGTGGTAGCTCCTGTTGTACAGCTTCAGTATTTAGATCGGCTACAGACGGCGTTTTGTTAACCTGTTCTGCCTTGCACGATACACAAGCCATTGTCAGCGCTATGAGACCTGCTCTGTTAAGTTTCATCCTCGTCCTCGTCATCTTTATCTTTATCGATCGAATCATATTCTTTGCCTTGCCTGTCGATATAACCTGCCCAATCGTTTCGTACTACAAAGGCAAAACCATTTTTGCGGAAACTTTCGAACGTGTGGTAGTCGAATCTGGAAATGGGCTGGCCAAGATCGTCGATCAATACCCATCCCCGATGCAGAACACGTCCTTCAGCGCGTTTCCTGCGATCACAGGCGCGTCCGTTAAACCCGCAAGATTCACACAATTCTCTGCTGAAGCCAGCATTTTGCATCACTTCCTCATAGGGAGTGCAAACTTCGTCAGTATCACCATATTCATAGTACAAGTCGTCGCAATACTCATCACTCCGATAGGAAAAATTGTAGCAAATTTTTTGCGCATTGAGCCATGAGGTGAAGAGATCTTTTTCATTGCAGGCTTCCAAAAACTGTGCGTCAGGGTTTTGGGCAGATCCTTTTGCTTTACGACAGAGAGTTTTGGTGTGTTCGAGTGTCAGTTTTACCTTTGCGATGTCACCATCGAACCCTGCCCATTGAAACTGTGGCGATATAACATCATGTCCACGTTCGTTGATGTAGCCGTACAGGCTGCCTGTCCTGGCAGCAGCACGGCCGTTGACAAAATGGCTCAGGTCTTCGAACTTAATGGGCACGATCACTTGCCCCTGTTTGTCGATGTAGCCGTACAAATCATCACTTCTGACGCGAGCGCGGCCGTTGACAAAACGGTCTGCATTCTGAAATTTTGGAGACACAATCTCCTGACCATGTTCATTGATGTAGCCAAACAGTCCATCTGCCTTAACGAGGGCTATCTTGTCTGCGAAGAAGTCTGCGTATTCATATCGCGCGGGGATGACCAGTTCTCCAAGCGGATTCATGTAGCCCCACAGGCCGCCAGAGTCGGCAGTTTTGACGGGAAACAGACCATGAGACATGCCTTTGCATGCCATCAAATCGACCTGATTCAGGCGGTTGGCAGAGTGAATGCTATAGAGTTCGCAGGAAGTGCTGTAGCTTTCGAGATCTTCGGTGTCGCAGCGGCTGGGGTGTTTGACCAGGGCGAAGGGGCCGCCCTCTTTGATGTACTCAGGAGAATCGTAGAGCGTAACGCTGCTGTTGTGCTCGGATCCGATCCATTGGCCTTTTAGGTTCATGAGCCGATTGACACAAGCGGCGTTGTCATAGTCGCGAGCACCACATTTTGGATTACGACAACTGCAGCCGCCGCTCCACTCGGTTTCAAAGGTCAGTCTGGCAAAATGTTCTGAGTTGATCACGACAAACTCGAAATCGCCTTCTACGGGTGCTTCTAATGGCGGCAACCAATCCCCTTCAGTGGTGAGAAGTGCAGAAGATCTGTATTTGTCATTCGCTATCAGATAGATTTGGCCATCATCGGTGGTGTGAACGTCTTGGAGTTCCAAGACCAGATCGTCTATCTTAATGGGCATGCCTTTGTAGACGATGCGGCCGTTGATATGGATGGGAGCTGTTCCGAAAGCACGTTTTAGAAACCGTGCTGCCTCTTTGTGTGAGTTGGCGGCATTTTTGGGGGCGATGCCGGGGAGATTTGCCTGTTTTTTATCGTCTTTGGTTTGGGGTGGTGTGATTGGTGGGGCAGTGGATGAATCATCAATGGTGGTATCATTTGCTGTGATAGCAGGCTTGTCTGGTGCAGGGTTTTCTGGCGAGGTGCAGGCTATGGGTGTAAAAATGAGGATGGCAAAAAATAGAAGGAAAAAGTGTGTTTTTTTGCAGAAGCGTATTGGTGTCATGGAAAGTTCTCGGGAGAAAGGGCGGCAAAAACGGTGCATGCGAATTATTGCAATTCCTGCGCCAAGAATGCCCATATGATATACAGCGGTTTGCGCTTGGGGTGTACCCTAGATCTTTCACAAAAAAGTTTGCGAGCGCGTATCCGCCGCCGCCCGTAGGGTGGCAAGGATAGCGATTCGCCGCGTGCGTATTCGCCTGCAGGGGCGAATAGCGCGCGACCCACAGAGTTCTGTATATGCGGAGGTTGGTTATGAGGGTGCTTCACACGTCGGATTGGCATCTTGGGCGAGCGTTGTATGGGCGTCGCCGCGACACGGAGTTTGAGAAATTTTTGTCGTGGATGTTGGATGTGGTGGTGCGCGAACGTGTGGATGTGCTGCTGGTGTCTGGCGATGTGTTTGACACGTCGGCGCCGGGATTGCGTGCGCAGGCGCTATATTATGATTTTTTACGTCATCTTGTGGGGACGCCGTGCCGGCATGTGGTGATCACGGCTGGGAATCATGATTCGGCGGCGTGGCTGAGTGCGCCTGGCGGACTTTTAAAGTCGTTGGGAATTCACGTGGTGGGGAGTGTGGGGGATGTGCCAGGCGACGACGTATTGGTGCTTGAGTGCGATGACGGGGCGTTGATCGTTTGTGCGGTGCCGTATTTGCGCGAACGGGATGTGCGGGTGTCGGAGGCGGGTGAGAGTGTGGAGGATAAAGGGAGGAAGTATGCCGAGGGGGTGAGGCAGCGCTATGAGGCGGTGGCGGCGGCGACGGCAGCGCGTCGTGGTGAGTTGAGCGAGGATGTGCCGGTGATTGCCATGGGACATTTGTTTGCGAGCGGTGGGAAAACGGTCGATGGTGATGGCGTGCGTGAGCTTTATGTCGGGACGCTCTCGCAGGTATCGGCGTCGGTATTTGGAGCGAATTTTGACTATGTCGCGCTTGGGCATTTGCATGTGCCGCAGAAGGTGGGCGGTAGTGAGATGATTCGTTATAGCGGCTCGCCCTTGGCGATGGGGTTTGGTGAGGCAGGTCAGCAGAAGAGCGTGTGTTTAGTCGATTTTGAGGGGAGAAAAGCGCATGTGCGTTTGATCGGTGTACCGGTATTTCAGCGCATGGCGCGTGTATCGGGGGATTGGGTGCAGATTTTTGGGTGTTTGGAGGGGTTGTTGGCAGCAGGCGAGAGCGTTTGGGTGGAGGTCGTCTATGAGGGGCAGGAGGTTGTTGGGGATTTGAAAGAGCGCGTGGAGGGGGTGGTGCAGGGATCATGCGTGGAGGTATTGCGGATTCGCAACAATCGCGTGGCTGACAGCGTGATGGCGCGGCTGCACGAATCGGAGACGCTTGATTCGCTGGATGCGTACGAGGTATTTGATCGTTTGCTGGCGAAGCGGGGTTATGACTCAGATCAGAGCGAGTTGCTGCGTGGGACGTATCGGGAACTGGTGAATGCTTTGCGCGAGCGGGACGGGGAGTGAGGCATGAAAATTTTGAAGGTAGAGTTTGAGAATCTGAATTCGCTGCATGGGAAGTGGTCGATAGATTTGACGGATCACGCGTTTGTGTCGGATGGGATTTTTGCGATTTTTGGACCGACGGGTTCGGGGAAATCGACGATCCTGGATGCGATTTGTTTGGCGCTTTATGGTCAGACGCCGCGTTTATCGAAGGTGAATGAGTCGGAAAATGAGATTATGTCGCGCCGTACGCGCGAGTGCCGTGCGGTGGTGACGATAGAGACCGATCATGGGCGTTTTCGATGTGATTGGAGCCAGAAACGTGGCGGGAGAGCTGACAAGGACAAACTCCAGCCCTACAGGCATGAGATCGTGAATGCAGACACGGGGCAGCTGCTTGAGAGTCAAAAAAGCAAGACATCGGCATACGTTGCAGAAGTCACGGGGATGGATTTCAGGCGTTTTACGCAGACAATTTTGCTGGCACAGGGCGGGTTTGATGCATTTTTAAGTGCAGGCGAAGACGAACGCGCCCAGTTATTGGAACAGATGACGGGTGGGGAGATATATGTCGAGTTGTCGAAGCTCGCCTTTTTACGCTGCAAGGAAGAGAAGGGGAAATGGGATCATCTGAGCGAGACGCTGGCGGAGATTAGGACGATGACGCCTGAGGAGGTTTTGGCGTGTACGTCAGCATTGGCAACGTCTGAGGGGGAAAAGATTGAGGTGAGCGGGAAGATTTCGCAGGCGGAGGCTGCGATGGCCTGGTTGAAGGCTGTGGATTCGCTGCATCAATCGCTGGAGGAAGTGAGGCGTGATTTGTCGAAGGCAGAGTTGGTGCATGAGGCGTTTGCGCCGGAACGACAAAAGCTTGAGCAGGGTGCACGTGCGGCACGCCTTGATGGTGTTTATGCTGCGATGGATTCGCTTCGTCAGGCACAGTCGAAGGATCAGGTCACCCTTGAGCGCGTGGTGGAAGAGGAAAAGGCACTGAATTTAGAGGCTGAACGCGCGGAAGGAGAATTGCTGCTGCAAGCGAAGCGCGTGCGGGAGGCGAAGTTGGCGCAGGAAGCCGCGATGCCGGAGATCCGCCGCGTGCGTGAGATAGATTTGCAGAGCGCAGCTTTATCGAATTCGGCCCTGGAGGTGCAGCGCGAGTGTGAGCGAGATGAGAAATTGTTGTCAGAGGGGCGTCGGCGCTTGAAAGAAATTGAGGGTTTGCAGGTGTCGGCAGAGGCGGTGTTTAAGGAAGCATGTGCTTATCTGGCCACGAATGCCTGCGATGAAGTGCTCGTAGGTGAGTTAGCGGGGATTGAGGCTAGACTTGGTCATCTTGGGGTGAAGTTTGGGGAGGTTAGGAAGTACGAGACAGACGTTGAAGGCGCAACGCGAGTGCTGGAAAAGGCACGCCGCGAAAACGAGGAGGTTTTGGATGGCGTGCGTTTGCGGCAGGAAATGCAAGACGAAGCCAAACACCGCGTGGAGGCACAGCAAACGGCTTTGGAGAGAGTGCTTGGCGGCAAATCTTTGAGAGATTATCGGGAGGCAAAAGAGGCAAAGCTCAGGGAGAAGTATGAACTGACGCTTGTTGCCGGTTTTGAGGAGCAGCGTGCAAACTTGGAGGAGGGCAAGGCATGCCCGCTTTGCGGGGCATTGCACCATCCTTTTTCTGGGGGGAATGTGCCATCGTCCGATGCCATTGATCAGGAAATAGCAGCGTTATCGTCCTTAATCGAGAGTGTGGAGGCAGGGGAGAAGGCATGGGTAAAGTTGTCGGAAGCTGAGCGAAAATCTGCAGTGGATGTTGCGCTTGCCGAAAAGGGGGCGGTTGTTGCGACCCAGGCGCTTGCGTCGGCGGAGGCACGAATGAAGGAAGCGCAGGAACGGTTGGCATTGGCGCGCGAGGAGGCATCGGATTACCGTCTGGTGGCAGAAGCAAAGCTTCGACCGCTGGGTGTGGAGGGGGTGCCGGAAGATGGCATCAAGGGCTCGCTGGCTTCGTTGCGCGGGCGTTTGGAGGCGTGGAACAGCCATATCAAAGGACGAGATTCGGCGAAAGAGAAGCTTGGCACGATGGGTGCCGAAGTGGGCAAAATCGAGGCGGAGCTTGGTATCATCCAGTCGAATCTTGATGGGAGGCGATCTGTGTTGGAAGAAAAACGATCCACACTTGCTGAGAAATTGGCTGAGCGGAAAGCTTTGTATGGAGACAAGAGCCCGGATGAGGAAGAGAAAGCGCTTGGCTGTGCGGTTGAAGGGGCTGAAGCGAGCGAGAAAAAGGCGCGAGATCTGAGTGATGTCTGTCGCCAAAAACTTAACCATGTCTCTGGACAAGTGCAGACTTTGCAAGAAAAAATAGCCACTCGCCTGTCCGAACTCGCAGAGAGCGAGCTGGCGTTTGGTCACGCGCTTGAGAGATCGGCGTTTGGTGACGAGGCGCACTATCTTTCGTCAAAACTTTCGGATGGTGTCATGGAAGCTTTGACGCTGCAGGGTAAGGCTTTGGATGATGACCTTAAAAGGTTTCAAACGATGCAGGGCGAGCGCGAGAGGCGATTGACGGAAGAAGCCGCCAGGGCGCTGACGGACAAGACGCTTGATGCTTTGGGTGAGGAGCACAAGGCGCTTTATGACAGGCTGAAGTTGGTGCAGGCGCAGATCTACGACAACAAGCGGTGTCTGGATGAGGACGTGAAGAATAGAGCACTTCAGGGTGAGAAGCTGGCGGCCAGGGAAGCGCAGGAGAAGGCGTATCGGCGGTGGAAAGATCTGAGCGACTTGATAGGTTCGTCGGATGGCAAAATATATCGGCGTTTTGTTCAGGGGCTGACGTTCGAAATTTTGATTGGGCAGGCGAATCATCAGCTGATGAAAATGTCGGATCGCTACATTTTATTCCCCTCAGATAAAGAAGCTTTAACGATCCAGGTCATTGATAATTATCAGGGGGGAGAGAAACGTTCGACAAAGAATCTGTCAGGCGGCGAGAGATTTATTGTGAGCATGGCGCTGGCGCTTGGGCTGTCTCAGATGGCCAGTCGAAAGGTTCGCGTTGATTCCCTGTTTTTGGACGAAGGATTTGGCACACTGGATGAAGACACTCTCGACGTCGCTCTCAACACGCTGGCCAGCCTGAATCAGGAAGGCAAGCTCATTGGCATCATATCGCACGTGGCTGCGCTCAGGGAGCGGATTGGCGCTCAGATTCGGGTGGTGCCGCTGCCTGGCGGACGAAGCCGAATCGAAGGCCCGGGATGCAGGCAGCTGTAGATGAAACGAAATTTCTTCCCTATTTGACGCAAGAGAGATAGTCTCACATGGCTTTGTCATGGTAACAAAGTGCAACGATACAAATTTGACAGGAGCTGTATCAAATGAATATAGAAAAAATTGAAAAAACTTCTGAACTTGCCATTGCAGTCAAGTACATGGCTGTTGATTTTTCCAAAATGGCCGACATGATGGGGCAGGGCTACCAAAAGTTGTGGGATTATGTGCTTGAGTGCGGCAAACAGGTGGCGGGTGCGCCTTATTGCAAATACACCAATGGCAGTGACGATTTTATGGTGTTTGATATCGAATTGGGATGGCCGCTAAGCGAACCATTGCCGGAACAGGGTGATTTTTTCATGACCAAAACCGACGAAGGCAAAGCCATTGCAGCCATTCACAAGGGTGCCTATAAGGATGTCGAAGGCACATACATTGCTATGATGAAATATCTTGCCGAAAACAACTTAGAATCGACAGGGGTGTATTATGATTACTACCTCAACGATCCTTCCTGCACACCTGAGGATGAGCTGTTGACGAAAGTGATATTTCCAATAAAATAATAGCAGTGTTTCTTCTGCTTTGCACTTTGCCACTTCACCTGCAAGCAATGCCTGTAGGGACGTAGCGTGCTACGCCCGGGCAGGGAGTGCTCTCCACGGCCGTCGAGTTCTAAAAACCACCCATCATCTCAAGCGAGAAATCGTTCCAAAAGACGAGAATTTTAGCCAAAAACGAATCATTTCGCCCTCTACCCACAAGCAATGCGATAGCATTGCAGGGGGTGTGGGGGAGCAATGCTCCCCCACAAAAAAGAATCAGATAAACAGGACGTTTCCGCCGCGCGACAGTTCGGCCAGGCTGGCGACTCCTGCGACCTCGTCGACCGCGATCAGTTCCTCGCGTTTGATGCCCATGATGCCCATGGCCATTTCACAGGCGATGAATGTAACTCCCAGAGCCCTGGCCTGTTCGATGAGATCTGGCAGAGATGAGACATTTTTCTGTGCCATGATGTCTTTCATCATCGCGGTACCCATGCCGGCCATGTTCAATTGAGAGAGTTTCAGGCCTTTGGGGCCTTTGGGAAGCATCCGGCCGAAGAGTTTGGAGACGAAGTCCTTTTTGGTCTCGGGGGGATGTTCTTTTCGCAACACCGTAAGCCCCCAGAAGGTGAAGAATATCGCAGTTTTTGCACCAGAGGCGGCCATGCCACAGGCAATGATGAAGGCAGCGATAGATTTGTCGAGGTCGTTGCTGAAAAGCACGATGGCAGTTCTGCGCTCGGAAGAAGCCATGGTAGCATTGCCGGAAGTACCGGGTTCTCCCTTTTTCAGGCTGGCTTCGAGATGATCATTTTCGCGGGTTAAGTGCAGGATGGTGCAGCCGTTGCCTGCGGACCACTTGACGAGATCAGGCTCGAAGGATGTTTCTGCGAGGAGCTTGATTTGGTCGTTTGGTTTAAGGGCATCAAAGGCTTGTTTGAGGTTGACGATGGGGCCGGGACAAGCCATGCCTCTGACGTCGAGGGTTTCAACTGGCAAAACTTCGTCGTCGGCAGTGTCCGTGGGTTGTACTTGGGTAGGTTGTGTCTTCTTTTTGACAACCAGCGGGGCTGGGCAGACACTTTGCCAGGTGAGGAAGCCGCCCGAAAGATTGGCAGCCTTGAAGCCGGATTGTTTAAGAATGCGTTCGGCCAGGTATCCGCGCATTCCGACCCGGCAGAAGGTAACGTAAAACCTGGATTTATCAAGCTCGCCCAGGCGGTTTCGCAGCTGGGGCAAAGGCATATTGATACTGCCTGGCAGGGTGCCCTGTGTGTGCTCTTCGGGTTGCCGGACGTCGAGAAGGATGGCGTCTTTGGGGAGCGCGTCTGCGTGGATGACATCGCTTTTTCCGGTTAAAACGTTGTCGGCGATCATACCGAGGGTGTTGACGGGGTCTTTGGCGGAGTTAAAGGGCGGGGCGTAGGTGAGTTCGAGCCAGGCCAGGTCGGGTGCAAGCAGGTTTTGCTGCATGGCGGTGGCAATGACGTCGATGCGTTTGTCGGCGCCATCCATGCCGACGCATTGTACACCGAGGATTTTGCCATCCGGGGCAAAGAGGAGCTTGGCGTGCATCTGCGTGCTGCCGGGATAGTAGGTCGCGTGCGAGGACGGGTGGGAATAGATTTTGAGGTACGCCACGGCCTGTTGTTTGAGCCGACGTTCGGTGGCGCCGACCGCCGCGAGAGCATAGCGGCCGATCTTGATGATGGAAGCAGCATAGCTTCCCCGATAACGCGAATTTCCGCCGGCGATATTGTCGGCAACGATGCGCCCCTGCTTGTTGGCAGGCCCCGCAAGCGGAACGGCCGTTTTGCCCCCGAGCACGGGATCCTCGACTTCGATGACGTCGCCGGCAGCATAAATGTTGGGATCGGACGTTCGGAGGCTGGCATCGACGACAATGTGGCCTCGCGGGCCGAGTTCAAGTCCGGCTGCCGCCGCAAGTGCCGAATTTGGCCTCACCCCCACACTTTCAACGACGAGGTGAGCAGGCAGCTTTTCGCCATTATCCAGCACGGCCATGATTTGCCCTGCATCGCCATGATCGCTCTCGAAGGTGACGACTTTTCGACCCAACCTTAAGTCGATGCCCATGTCTGCCAGCTCTTGTGCAAGCGGCGTGGTCATTTCGCGATCATAGGCGGGCAGGATCTGGCCTGCCAGCTCGACAACGCTGACTTCCAGGTTGCGCGCAGCGAGATTCTCCGCAACTTCCAGTCCGACGAAACCCGCGCCGATGACAATGACGCGCTGGACGCCATCCTTAAGCCGCGCCATGATCGCATCCATGTCGCTCAATGTCCACAGAGGCACGATGCGCGGATCGTCAGACCCTGGCTGGCCCAAGCGCACAGGCGATGAACCCGTCGCAATCACCAGGCGGTCATAAGTTTCAACATATTCTCCCTGAGGACCGCGAACAGTAAGCGTCCTGGCAGCACGGTCGATGGCAATGGCCTCATTCAGGGGCCGCACATCGACGTTGAAGCGATCGCGAAACCCCTTGGCCGACATGACGCTGAGTGCCCCGCGCGCCACAATCACCCCCCCAAGATGATAGGGCAGCCCACAGTTGGCATACGAAATGTCCGATCCTCGCTCTAACAGCACGATCTCTGCTGCCTCATCCAGCCTTCGCAAACGCGCAGCCACGCTTGCCCCTGCCGCCACACCACCAATAATGACCGTTTTCATGTGCATTTCCTTTTTTATTTTTTGTTGGGGAGCATTGCTCCCCCACACCCCCTGCGATACTGCGTATCGCTTGTGGGTGAGAGGCAAAGAGTGTCGTTTGTAGCCACACGATCATGAAGAGCCGCAGTCATTATGTTGGCTGCGTCCCCGTTAGATGTCATTCCGACAGCTTACCACCATTGCAGCGATTTCGAGAAGGCAAATTTTGTGAGGGGGCAAGCCCCCTACGCCGCTATCGGCCGCGGCCGATACGCGGCTACCCCCTATGCGGGGACACCCCGCAACGCCCCGTCGATAAGCGGGCGAACGCAGTTCGCCCTTACAGTTTTTTTGTGGGGGAACTTTGTCCCCCACACCCCCTGCGATGCTACCGCATTGCTTGTGGGTAGAGGGCAAGATGATTCGTTTTGGGCAGAAAAGGTTGAGATGAAATTATTCTGCGACCGAAATGCCGATCATCCACTTCAGCCATCCGATGACGGTAGACGCTCGTCTTGGAATTGTACTGCCACTAATCGGTATTTTGAAATTTGTGTTCTCCATAATTTCGCATATGGCGGATTTATCTGGCAGTTTGTGATTGCGTACAAACAAATCGAATGCTTTGTAAAATACCGAACGTTCTAATATTTTTCTCATCAAGGCTAAGTGTTTTTGCTTATGTGGTAAAGACATTATTTTCCGAGCCTCTGATGTCAAACTGTAGCGTGTTTCATCGTTTGTAACAGAGAAACGTCTTACTAAACCAAGATACTCACAAGCCGTAATGTAATAATCTGTTTGACGAGAGACAAATTCATATTTAAGAGTTACTTCACTTTGAGTCAAGTCTTCTTCGTGTAAAATAGAAAGCAAATCAAGTACACGATGAAATGAATCTGCTTGAGGAAAAGTAATGCTAGGTTCTTCAATGATTGTTGTTTTATTCCACAAATCAATGATGTCTTGCAGTGAAATATCTTCATCCGCAAACGTGTATTTTTTGTAATCTTTAAGCGTTATGGAGTTATAGTTTTGACTGTCCTTAAAATCGAATATAAAGACGTGAAAAATATCATTAGAAAATGCCAGGAACACAGGAATGACTGGTTTCGAAATTTTATTGCTCCACAACCTATACGGATAATACAGCTGACGTATCAATATTTCTTCGGGTGCTTGATTCTTTGCCTCACACACAACAAACGCATTGGGACTTTCGAAACCTGCATCAATCTCCACCTGTGAGTTTTTTACTTCGATGGTCGATGAGGTTTGAGAGTTTTGGCTGTTTTCGATGGAAAATGAAAAATTACCTGATCCCATTCGGCCATTTACTGTAAAACTGACCTTGTCGCTACCCAATACATGGTTAATGATTCCGCTGTTGTACGCGAAAAATAAAGCTGATGCTTCGCTATACAGATTTTTCGCATCAATTGTTTCCAGAGCTGGAATTTCCACTGACTCCGGCTTAATATCAGTATAGGTGATTTTTTTATGCGTAATAAACGGGCCAATAAGGTAATCGCCTCTCGTTATCGGGAGAATCGATAATTTATTTGTACGGAAAATTTCTGGCAACTGGGCTGATTGATCGAATTTTGCCATCAATCGTGCTTCATGAAATTCGTTGATCTGTGTTGAGGAAATGCGAAATGAACCTTCAATTGCTACACGTTCAATGATACCGTATTTGTCGAACAATTGCCTCCATGCCTTGTCTATTTTTGTCGTATCCTTGGACATAATCATCACTTCCAGCTTTTAATCAACACCTCATCAACCTCTCCGCGGCCGGCGCTGTTTGAATTGATGGCACGTTTGGCTTTGACGACAATGATTTCGAATCGTTCGTCGTTGTACAGCTCGCGGATGAAAGGCGTATCCGAATTGCTCAGCAGGCATTTGGCGCCTGCTTCTGTTCGTTCGACAAAGATATCTCGCAGCCGTTTTTGCTCGTTTTCGTCAAACCCGCCCGATTGATAGCCAGTAAAGTTGGTTTTATCAGGGCTGTGATAGGGTGGGTCGAAATATATCAATGATCCCTTCCCAGCAGTCTTAACGGCTTCGGCAAAGTCGCCATTTAGAATCTTAACATTAACATTTTTATGGTTTAGATATCTGTGAATGGCTCTTAAAACAGGTTCGTCGCAGATGGCAGGATTTTTGTATCGACCATAGGGAACATTGAAGAGTCCCTGAGAATTAACCCTGTACAAGCCATTGAAACAAGTTTTGTTGAGATAAATTAAGCGCGCCGCTTTTTGGACATCGGGCAATTCGACAAAGGTTTCACGATGGCGATCCAGCTCACGCACCTGATAGAAATACTGCTCATCGTTTTGCGCCTTGTGCGCGGTCAGAGCTTTGATGAGTTCGTCGATCTGTTCCTTGATGGCTCTGTATGCCAGGATGAGTTCCGCGTTATAGTCGTTGATCACGGCTTTGCGCGGCTGAAGGTCGAGGAACAGGGCCCCTGCGCCAACAAAGGGCTCAAAATATTTCAGGCTGCGGATATCCTTTGGCAAATGGTAACAAATATCTGGCAGGAGTTGCCGTTTCCCGCCCGCCCACTTAAGGTAAGGCTTGACCAGCGGGTCTTTTTGCCTTGGCTGTGTCCGTGCTGACGTGGCAGGCTCTCTAAGATCTGCTGGATCTGGCGATTGATTGGGTGAAGTCATGATTGCGTTTTCAGGTTAAGTGACGACACAAGCAGACAGAATCTCTTTTGCTTGTGGAGCGAAGCATGTTGCCAGAAAATAGCATTTTGTCCTTCACCCACAAGCGATACGCAGTATCGCAGGGGGTGTGGGGGAACGGGTTCCCCCACGAAAAAAACCGTCAAGGATGGAGGCGGCGGGAGTTGAACCCGCGTCCGAAAACCATTGATGTCGCACTTCTACGTGTGTAGCCTTTGTTTGGTACCTGAGGCGCGGGCCCAAAGGCAGGCGCAGCCGCAGGGAGTTAAGTTTTAATCTTGTCGCCGAAGCGCCCCTAACCATGGCTCTTCATTGACCAGCCTATGACTTGACGCCCTCATGTGCCTATAGGCACGACCCATGACGACGGAACCCGGGGGTTCTTGTGCTTCCGCTACTTATTAGGCAGCGAGAGCCAGCTCAACATTATCGTTGGCAATTGTAGTTTTGTATGCATTTTTAACGAGGTCACATACAACCCCGACACGCCATACGAATCTCCGTGTCCCCGTCGAAACCGTATCGCCCCCTTAGGTGCTGGCCGAGACGCGGCCCGGAGGCACCGTTTTGGACGGTGCGCTCGCAAGCAAGATCACTATAGCAGACGTTGCCGAGAAGTCACGCAGTATTTTGGAACTGAAAAACTGTCAAAAATGCGACAGCTTTGGCCAAAAATAATGTACTCCGTCCTCTACCCACAAGCAATGCGCAGCATTGCAGGGGGTGTGGGGGAGCGATGCTCCCCCACACAAATAGAACTCTGCAGTTGTCGGGGAACTGCCCAAAACGCTGGTGTGTGCTTAAAGTTTGGCTTAGAATGGGTTTGATCGCTGCCAGGAAGGCAGTGTTTGAGGCAATGATGTGCCAGGGAGGCAGCGATTCAGATTGGCAGATTAGGCATTAGAAATGCTCTTTATCAGGCATAACCTGATTTCATGATGTTCAGCAGTCCTGGAAGGCGGTAAGGATGACGCATACAAATAAGCAATGGCATATGGTGTCCATATATTCTGTCACCCACTTTTTAGTGGATTTTGCCTGCGCTTTTTTGATGTTTCGCAGCATCGCAGGCACTGCGGATGGGTATCTTTGTGTACTGCTCTACAATTTTTGTGCTTTTGCCATGCAGATGCCATTAGGGGTTATTGCGGATAAATTGAATCGGAACTACCTGTTTGCGATTGTTGGATGTTTCCTGGTGGCGGCGGCCTATGGCGTTGCCATGTTTCCCATTGCTGCAGTGGTCGTCGTTGGAATCGGCAATGCCATGTTTCACATTGGCGGCGGTATTGATGTACTGAACATCAGTGAGAAAAAACTCAGTGCCCTTGGGGTTTTTGTTTCGCCTGGTGCATTTGGAATATATTTTGGGGCAATGCTGGGCAGAGGCGATGGCTTTTCTGTTGTCCTCATTCTGCTGGCACTGATTGCAGCGGCGAGTCTGATTTTTATCCTGTATAAGGCCCAGAGAGGGACGTATCCTAAAAATGCCGTTTTTTCGCTGGAAGGCATCGGTTCTCCGCGTCTTCTTGTTGCTATTGCCTGCCTGTTTCTTGTTGTTTGCCTGCGTTCTTTCGTGGGATTGAGCCTGGATTTCTCGTGGAAAGGCATTGGTTATTGGGGCACGGTATTGATCTGCGCCGTCGTTTTTGGAAAAACCATTGGCGGCTTTGCTGCCGATCGGTTTGGATTGGGCAAAACTGCTTTCGTTTCTTTGGGTGTCACTGCGATTTTGTTTCTGTTTTCTGCGATCCCTCTGGCGGGCGTGACAGCGGTATTGCTGTTTAACATGACCATGCCGATGACGCTTTGGGCTATGGCAAGAATATTGCCAGGGGCCAAGGGGTTGGCTTTTGGCTTGTTGACGTTTGGGCTGTTTCTCGGATTTTTGCCTGTATATCTTGGCATTGGGGTTTCATCAAATGCATCCTGGGTGTTTGCAGCACTTGCGATTGGGTCGCTTGCCCTTTTGCTGGCAGGACTGCGGAGGGCAAAACTATGAGCGGGGCACTTTTAACATCGTTAGCCCTCTCATTGGCGTTGACCCTTGTATTCGAAGCAGGTTTTTTCCTGCTTATCGGAAAACGCGACAAAAAAGATCTGCTGCTCCTTTTGCTGGTCAATGTACTTACAAACCCTGTGGTTGTGCTGTCATTTTGGCTGGTGGCACTATATACGGAATGGAATCCCTATATCGTGCTGATATTGCTCGAATTGTTTGCAGTGTTGACTGAGGGCTATTATTATAAAAGATATGGCCGCAGTTTTCGCCGCCCATATCTTTTTTCAGTCGCCGCCAACACGTTTTCATTTGGAATTGGTCTGCTGATACAACAATTGCTTTAGGGGCATGATTTATGCTTAAGCGCATTTTTGTGATGGTTCATATATTCATACTTTTGATGCCTGCTTTTGTGGCATATGCCGATAATATGCCAGAACATAAGAATGATTTTTATGTACGGCATGTCGGTCAAATCATCTATTTAGGCCGAAACTTTACCCCAAACAGCGAGGTCGAAAGTGTATTGGTCAAAAAAGAACCGGGTTCAGAAATAGAGATAGCCAGGCTTCATAACGGTACAGTAACGTATATGCAGTATTCCTGTCTCTATGACGGAGATTTCTGGGGTTTCACCTCTGAGCATTCGGGCTGGGTAAAACTGGATCAAATGCTGGTTTTGTATGACTATGTTGCTTTTGAGGAAGACCATCTGGATAAGTTTTATGCCTACAGCGGCGATTACTCAAAGATTAAGGAGACACGCTCGGCGATTGCGTGGCCATGGCCGGGGGCAGATGCCTATCTGTGGACTTATGAAGATTTGGATACGGAAAACTTTAGGGTTTCTCATGCCTATAAGGATGAAGAAGGCCGCGAATGGGGCTTTGTCACGCACTTATATGGCAGCAGAACGATATGGGTTTGTCTGAGCGATCCGCTCAACCACGATATTCCTGCGTTCAACCCTGCGCCGGAACCGGATGTGTGGGTTTCGGAGACTGCGCATGTGGATATTAAGCGATCCGCGCCGAAAAACGAGTTTTCGATCCTTGTGGTCATCATGATTTTGGTGATAGCCCTGGTTGGCGGTACGGCAGTGTTGATTAGGGTATTCTGGAAACCGAATAAAAATAAGCAGGAGGACAAAGGCAATGACTAAGCGATTTTTTTCTATTCTTACGTTTGTTTTTCTGTTGCTGTCTCCGATTATTGCACATGCTGATGTCGTCATGGGCAATGATTTTTTCTACGAAATTAAAGATAAAACAAAACCAATGACTGAAGGGCGGCGTGGTAAACGCATCATTATTAATAGTCCATTGGGCTACGTCATCCCAAAAGTGAAACCGGGGTCGAAAGAAGGCGTGCCCACAGGTGAGGGATATCATAGCGGTACTGGATACAAAGACATTGAAAACCCAAAACATGACGTATTTGTGTTCAAAAATGGTTTAATATTTACGATAGAAGCAACATACCTTTACAAGGGAGAGTATTGGGGGGTTATGTCGCCCAGTCACATGTATCAGCCTTCCGGCTGGATTTTGATGAGTGATCTTTTGGTGTTTTATGAAAAAGAGGATTTTGAAATTGAAAATAATGACAATTTCTACATTTACACCGGCAGCTATGACGCGGTTTTATCGGCTGAACGCCTGGTTCAATGGCAATGGCCAGGTTCCGACAAAGAGAAAAGGGTTATTGACGATACCGGAAAAATTCATTTATATGCAAATGTTCATTTTGCTTACAAAGACGCGGAAGGGCGCGAGTGGGGAAAAAGTAAATATTCGGAGTGGTGGATTTGTCTGAGTGATCCAGAGAACAGCAGCAATATACCCGCGTTTAATCCTACGCCAGAGCCAAGAAGATGGGTGCCGCCAAATGATGATAAAAATCTCCCCCAAAGCAGTACTCAGTCTGGGCAGGAGGATCCGAAGAAGGGGCAAAGCAGTACTCAGACCAGGCAGGAGCCCCCAGGGAACAGGTCTCGCCGAGCGGGATGTGGCTCGGGGCCCCCTAAATAAAAACGAAACAGCAGGAGGAAAAAACAATGACTAGGTGTTTTTTTACGATTTTTGGGTTTATGTTTTTATCGATATTTCCGATGATTGTGTATGCCGATATTGTTGTTACGAGTGACAGGTATACCGAACTTATTGCCGTTACGAATAGATTTTTTCAACATAACGAAACAACGTGGTTAGGAAGGAATTTTGTTGTAAGCAGTTTATCCGACGTCATTATGCCCAGAGAAGTACCAGGCTCGCCTAAAGGTGTGCCGATGGGTCATTCAGATGGTTCGGATCGTGTAAGAACGTTCAAAAACTGTGAGATCATTTATATAGCCAGAACCTATTGTCATGAAGGAGAGTGCTGGGGCATTCTTTGGACCGATCAGCGTAATCAGGCTTTCGGCTGGGTTCCGCTGGACGAACTTCGATTGTTATACGATCGAAGTGACTTTGAAAAAGCTAACGACGATAGTTTTTATACTTATACCGGCGGCCATGACCCAATGCTGGCAGGTAAATCGCTTCTTGTCTGGCAGTGGCCAGGATCTGACAGAGAGAAGCTAAGCATCGGTCAGGCAATCCTTATGTGGTATGGCGCCCCTCGTACTCTTAGGAGAGAGGCTGAACGACGTGTTCGCAATGAAGATATCATTAGAGAGATTAGGGTTAGACGTGTTTACAGGGATGAGGAGGGGCGTGAGTGGGGTGAAATAGATATAACTTTTGCAAATCCGCATAGGAGTGATGGCATGCAAACTGTAAAAAATATTGGATGGATATGTTTAACTGATCCGGCAAACAGAAGTATTCCTGCTTTTAATCCTGCGCCTGAGCCGATAAAGTGGTTACCCGGCGGCAATTATGACTGGCCGCCCGTTGGTGTTGTTAAAAATTCCCATGAAACGAAACAGCAGAAGAGAAAAGGCAATGATTAATAAGCGTTTTTGTACTATACTCGTATTTATTCTTCTGTTGATGTGTCCGATTACCGTATATACCGATGTGATTATATTTAGTGATTTTTTCGATTTGAATAAATCAAAGACAAAACCAAATGGAGATAGATTCATTATTAACAGCTCATTGGGCTATGTTATCCCAAAAATAGAACCTGGTTCGGAGAACGGGATAATGTATTCTGAATTTTACAACTGGGACATATGGCGCGACAGCGGTTTTGAATTTTCGGAAGATGATGAATGGACGATAGCAAACGGCGAAATAGTTACTGTTAAAGCAACGTTTTTTCACGGCGGAGAGCATTGGGGTGTGATACGACTTCCTATTGCTGCAAGAGTTAATGGTGAGCGTGCATATACTGCCTGGATTTCGATGGACGATCTTTTAATGATATATGATCGTCGACATTTTGAAGAAGAGAATAAGAATAATTTCTATACTTACACCGGCAGTTATGATGCGATTTTGTCGGCAAAAAGGTTGGTTCAATGGCAATGGCCAGGCTCTGACAGAGAGAAAATGGTTTGGGATGGTGAAAATAAAGAGGGGTTTTCTATTCTATATGCGTATAAAGATGAAGAAGGGCGTGAGTGGGGAAAAGCGAAATTTAAGGAAAGATACACGTGGCAGGGTACGAAGTTCTGGAGAGATGTGGAATGGTGGATTTGTCTCAGCGACCCGGAGAATAGCAGCAGTATTCCCGCATTTAATCCAACGCCAGAGCCTCAAAAGTGGTCGCCTGAAAATTCTCCTCAAACCGAGGTTCCTGGAAACAGGTCTCGCAGAGCAGGATGTGGGTCGGCGCCTCCAAAATAAAGCAGGGCGTTGTGGGGTTGGCGATTGAGGCCCCACACCATCTTTTGCAAAGTTGGTCAACAGGCCAAAAACGCATTACCTCGCCCTTACCCACAAGCGATGCGTAAACCCCTCCGTCAGCTCCGCTGCCACCTCCCCTTTAGGGGAGGCATGCAGGGGGTGTGGAATGTGCTCCCCCACAAAAAATAAAGCTCAGGCATGAATAGCCTGCAAAATGTCTTCAGCAGTTGGGAGAGTGCCGCCGTCTTTGCTGACGTGTACGATGTTTTTTGTGGGGGCAAGCCGTTGGATGTCTTCGAGCATTTGTCCGCGGTTGGCTTCGATGACGACGATTTTTTTGGCATTTTGTGTGGCGCGTGTCAGGGCATTTTGGGGGAAGGGCCAGAGAGAGATGGGGCGGAACAGGGCGGCGCGGGCGTTTGAGTGGGTGCAGGTTTCTTGGGCCAGCCGTGCGCAGATGCCAAAGGCGATGCAGACGGTTTGGGTGTTGTTGGTGGTGGTGTCCTGTGCGCGCTGGCATTCGCGCTGGATGCGGTCGTAGCCTTCGAAGCGGTCGTCGTTTTTTCTGGCGAGTGCGTCTGGGTTGAGTTCGAGGGTTGAGACGACGTTTTTTGTGTCGGGGAGGGCTGCGAAGGTGAGAGCAGCGTGTTCTCTTTCGGCAAAGCTTTGTGGGAGTGTGTCCGGGAGGGAGACTGTTTCCATCATTTGCCCAACGAAGGCGTCTGCCAGGAGGATGACGGGGGTCCGGTATTGGAAGGCCCAGTCGAAGGCTTCGCGTGTGAGGTCGAACATTTCCTGAACGCTGCCGGGGGCAAGTACGGGGACACGGTAGTGTCCATGGCCGCCGCCTTTTGTGGCGGCGAAGTAGTCGCTTTGTTCGGGGGCGATGTTGCCCAGGCCCGGGCCTGCGCGCATGATGTCGATGATGACGGCGGGCAGGCGGGCAGCGGCGAGGTAGGATATACCCTCCTGCATGAGGCTCAGGCCTGGGCCGGAAGTGGCGGTCATGGCAGCGGTGCCGCATGCGGCGGCGCCGTAGACCATGTTGATGGCGGCAATTTCGTTTTCAGCCTGCATGGCCAGGGCACCGGCTTGTGGGAAGAAGCGGATGGCGGTTTGGATGAAGTCGCTGGCGGGCGTGATGGGATAGCCGAAGAAGGCCCGGCATCCGGCGGTCAGGGCGCCGCAGACGGCGGCATCGTTGCCCTTGAGGAAGGCACGTGTCATGGCGTGTCACTTTTTGTGGATAGAGTGATGGGCTGGGGTGCGTCGGCGGATGGCGTGTTAACGAGGTGAAGCGCCCCGGGTTCCGGGCATGTTCGGACGCACAAGCCGCAGCCCATGCACGCAGCATTGGGATTCCTGATGACAACTAGATAGCCGGAAGCATTTCGCTGGTCTGGCGAAATCGTCAGGCAGTCACAAGGGCAGGTGTCGATGCAGAGCTGGCATGATTTGCATCGCGAGGGATTGAGGACGATAAAGGTATTTTTCACGCTTGAGGATGTAGAAAAATGCGAGACATTGCCATTGATGGCGCATTACCGATGGCGTGTGGGACGATGATCCCTTGCCGGGCGAGAGTCAAGCGAATTTGTTGCGGGAGGGAATAGAGGTATGTTGCCACAAACAATAACATTTTGCCCTTCACCCACAAGCAATGCGCAGCATTGCAGGGGGTGCGGGGGAACGTGTTCCCCCGCGAAATATATAGAAAGCGGGGCGTTGCAGGGCCGGCGACTGAGGCCCCGCTATGGGGGTAGCCGCGTATCGCACTCGCCTCGCAGTCGCCCAAATGGGCATCTTCGTCGTCAGCGG
>Ga0209737_10000471_pt1 | contig 32929 bp, 29 predicted proteins | sample TergutCu122P3_FD_187284 | JGI IMG/M metagenome (GOLD analysis project Ga0209737, IMG submission 187284) | Cubitermes ugandensis P3 segment gut microbial communities from Kakamega Forest, Kenya - Cu122 P3 (SPAdes) (version 2) | ecosystem: Host-associated > Arthropoda: Insects > Digestive system...
GACGACACGGAATTAAATTGTTATTTTTGCCGGCATATTCACCTGACTTTAACAAAATCGAGAACACGTGAGCAAATATGAAACGAACATTGGTCCATACCATTCCAAATTGTGAAAATATCTCCTCGGCGATTTTTCAATATTTTGATACTTTTTAAGTTAAAACACTATACTACATCATCGTTTAGTTGTTTATCATCTTCACACATTTCGCCCCAATCGTGATTTTTGTAACGTGATACGCATTTCAAAATTTCTTCTGAAAACTGCACATTGTCTGCTATTACGTTGTTAATTCCGAACGTCATGTAAAGTTTTCCCATGTTAAACATCTTTTTTCCTCCCTTCTACTTAGACTAAAGTCTAAAACGATTTTTAAATTTGCTTAAAAAGTGTCTATTTAGAATTGTTTTTTGAATTTATCGACATTTTCTTTTGAGTTCTTAAACTCTAAATCGATAATCACCCCTTAAATTTTGCCACCCTATAAGTGGCTTATTTTCTACCCTTTACTAACCTTGCAAGTGTCAAAATAGGAATTGCAAGCAAACCTAATAAAAATCTCAAATTATCACCTACTTAATTAATTATTTAGTGCAAGTTTTATAAACTAATTAATTTATAAAACCCACAACTATTAATCATATTATAAACCGTCAGATTATTTTTGTCAACACTTTTTAATGTTAAATTTCCGGACAAATTCAAGGTATACCCCTATTTATACATTGAAATAAGAACAAGTAACCTCAATCTACACCCTTCAAAAACAAACGGAATTAATAAACTAAATAATTTATATTCAAATATATTTTAAATTAAATAGTTGACAAAACAATCATTTGTGATATAATAATCTCAAGCACAAGAACCGGAGGTAAATATGACAATCGGAGAGAAGCTAAAAGAACTTCGGAAAGCAGTGGGAAAAACTGTTGCTGAAGTTGGTGATGATAGCGGTATTAAGCCACAAAGAGTAAGCTTTTACGAAATGGATAACGGGATACCAACTATTCCCATTTTACAAAAACTCGCAAAAGGCCTTGAATGTACTATTTTTGATATAATATACGAACCGCTTGGCCGCAAAAAAGAAATGTGCATTCATTCGGAAATTTGTCCTTTTTATCAGAAAAAGATTGAAGATGAGCAAAACAAATGTTTTCAAAATTTCGGTCAAATTGAAAATAACTATTGAATGTTTTCAAAATATATGGCAAAATGAAAATATATTAAAATTAATTTCAATTTTGGATTGAATTTGAAAACAGGAGTTTTGAAAAATGAAGGCAAACAAAGCAGGCAAATTTATAAAAAGTGGCAGCGGAAATTCTGAATATTTCTGTTTTGTGCCAAATGAATTGCCACTTAAAATTAATTATGACGATGAAATGATTTATTTGGTTTCAGAAGCAAATAGGTTTATCGGTCGGCTTGACGAGGTCACTGACACGCTTGTAGCACCAACTTATTTTGTGTATATGTATGCAAAAAAAGAGGCAGCTTTATCTTCTCAAATCGAGGGTACAAAAGCTACTTTTTCGGATTTAATCAAAGCTGAAGCCGGAATAACCGATGAAATTCCAAACGATGTGCAAGAAATTGAAAATTATATTAAAGCTATTGAATACGGATTTGACAGAATTAAAAATTTTCCGCTTTCTTTGCGATTAATTCGTGAAATTCACAATGTTTTGATGCAAGATGTCAGAGGAAAGCACAAATCTCCCGGTGAGTTCAGAACCACACAAAATTGGATTGGTGGATATTCGATAAATACGTCATCTTTCGTGCCTCCTTCTGTTGATAATTTGGGCAAATGTCTTGATAATTTGGAAAAATTTATGCATCAAGAAAACAAAATTTCACAGCTTGTAAAAGTTGCGTTGCTTCATGCTTGGTTCGAAATGATACATCCATTTTTAGATGGCAATGGCAGGTTAGGTCGACTTTTAATCGCACTTTACCTGTCTACGAAAAACATTTTACACAAACCAACTCTTTATCTTTCAAAATTTTTCAAAAAAAATCAGTTAAGCTATTATGAAACTTTGTCTAATATAAGCGCCAAAGGCGATGCAGAAGCGTTTATAAAATTTTTTCTTACAGGCATAATCGAAACTGCAAGTGAAGCAATAGATATTTCGAGAAATATTGCAGTTTTGAGAGAGGAAGATTTAGTAAAACTAAGCTGCATAAATCGTTATGGTGAAAAATTGTTGGAAATTTATAACAACTTGTTTGCAAAGCCCACCGTGAGCATTGATACGATTGTGAAAAAATTGGAAGTTAGTAACGCAACCGCCGGAAGAATACTGGAAAAACTTTGTGGAACTGGCATTTTAGAGTTACTTGACAGCCGCAAAAGAAATAAAATATTTATATACAAAAAATATATTGATCTTTTCGGAGACGATTAATAAAAAATACAGAGTTCCCAGAGAACACGTGGGCAAATATGAAACGAACATTGGTCGATACCATTCCAAATTGTGAAAATATCTCCTCGGCGATTTTTCAATATTTTGATACTTTTTAAGTTAAAACACTATAATAATCGCAAGAAAAAATGCAACCTAAAACCTGTTAAAAAATCTTACATAGAGGATTCAGTCGTAAATTCTGTTATGTCGATTTTAACTAGCGAAAAAATTGATGAAATTGCGAAAAATGTTTGTGAGCTTTCTGAAAAAGAAAGTAACACCGATACTCTTAAAAGACTGAAAAAACTTATCAAGGAAAATGAAAAAGCCACAGAAAATTTAATTAAAGCTCTTGAAAGTGGAAAAGCCGTTGATATAATTTCTGCTCAAATTGAAAAAATACAAAAAGAAAAACAAAATTTAGAAGCTCAGATTGCTAGAGAAAAAATTTTAAAACCCAAGCTTCAATTTGACCAAGTCAGATTTTTCTTTGAGAAATTTATCAAAGGCGATGTAAATGATATAAAATTTCGCCAAGCTTTAATCGATACTTTTGTGAGCAAAATTTGGCTTTACCAAGATAAAATCAACATTTTCTGCAAATGCACAAGAAACACAAATTAAAATCCCCCTACCGAGCTCTGAGAGTTCGTATAAGGGGCGTTTGGTGGACACGAAGGGACTTGAACCCATGCCCTTTCGCATGTGAAACGAACGCTCTAACCAGCTGAGCTACGTGTCCGACAAAATTTATAAAAAGATAAAAATTAATCTTTAACCAGTTCTGGTATTTGAAATTTTTTCTATTCCATTACGTAAATTATTTAAAAATGGTAAATATCCATCATACACAGAATCGCTTACCTCCATCCTAAATAAGAGAACAGCTTTAACTATTTCCTCCTTTATAATTTCGATCATAATATTAAATTCATTAAAAGCCTCCATACAATACTCAACTAATGGATTTTTTTGGGCATATCCTCTTAGATGTATGGAAGAGCGTAGAGAATCCATTATATCTATATGTTCCATCCAATATTTGTCTACAATATCTAGCATGAGTGTTCCTATTATTTTAATCATTGCTTCTTTAGGAAACTCTTTTATTTGTAAGTTATACTTGATTTCAACTTTTTCTATAATAATTAAAGTAATTTTTTCTATCGTTTGAGACTTAAGCTCATTTGGACTTAATCTTAAATCGTCCTGTTCAAGAGCCCAACCAAGATAATAGTCACGTAATCCCTCTAAGTTCCACGCTGTTTTGTCGCTTTCCAAAGCAAGATACCTTGCAACAACAGTGGTTACACTTGATTTTATTATTACAACCATAATACCTGTCAAATCTGCACCATCAAGTATCTTATCTCTTTCACGGTAAATTACTCTACGTTGTTGACTAAGAACGTCATCGTATTGTAAAACACTTTTTCGTGAAGCAAAATTTCTAGCTTCAATTTTACGTTGTGCGTTTTCAATTGATCGAGTTAGCATTTTTGCTTCTAAAGCCATATCTTCATCAAGTCTTAACCTAGACATGATATTTGACATACGATCGCCGCCAAAAATTCTGACTAAATCGTCATCTAACGAAAGAAAAAATCTACTTCTACCTGGATCACCTTGACGACCAGATCTGCCACGCAATTGGTTATCTATTCTGCGTGATTCATGTCTTTCTGTGCCAATGATATAAAGTCCTCCAGCTTTTCTTACATCATCAGCATCTCTTTTAGTTTTTTCTTTATAACTGTCAAGCAAATTTCTATATTTTGTTCTTAGTTTTATTATAGATTCGTCATCAGTAAGGCCTACGTCTGTTGCACTTATAATTTCTTCTGGAGACAATCCAATTTTTCTTAGCTCAGCCCTAGCTAAATATTCAGGATTTCCTCCTAACATTATGTCTGTTCCACGCCCTGCCATGTTTGTGGCTATGGTTATTGCTTTACTTTTCCCTGCTTGAGCAATAATTTCTGCTTCAAGTTCATGATACTTAGCGTTAAGAACCTTATGATGAATACTTTTTTTAGTAAGTAAAGAGCTTAAAATTTCAGACTTTTCAATAGAAGAAGTACCAATTAGAATAGGTTGTCCACTGGAAGAAGCTTTAATTACTTCTTCTACTACTGCTTTAAATTTTCCTCTTTCATTTTTATAAACTAGGTCAGAGCTGTCTTCTCTTATAATAGGTTTGTTAGGTGGAATCTCTACCACATCAAGCTTGTAAATTTCTCTAAACTCATCTTCTTCTGTCTTAGCTGTCCCAGTCATACCTGACAATTTGTTATATAGTCTAAAATAGTTTTGAAAAGTTATAGATGCAAGTGTTTTAGACTCTTTTTCTATCTTGACCCCTTCTTTTGCTTCAATTGCCTGGTGAAGACCTTCATTGTATCTTCTACCATACATAATTCGACCGGTAAATTCATCGACAATAAGGACGGAGTCATCTCTTATAACGTAATCAGTGTCACGTTTCATAACACCGTAAGCCCTTAACGCTTGATTTATATGATGCTGAATAGCTAAATTTTCCAAATCAACTAAATTGTCAATATTAAAAAACTTTTCAGCCTTAGACACACCAGCTGGTGTTAAAGTTGCAGTTTTGGCTTTTTCGTCAACGACATAATCTGAATAACCGAAAAGCAAGTCGTTATCTTCTCTTGTATCCAATTCTGTAACCTTTATCATGGATAAACCTCTAACGAATCGATCACACACGGAGTAAAGTTCGGTAGAGGTTTCACCTTCACCTGAAATTATTAACGGCGTTCTGGCTTCATCAATCAAAATTGAATCAACTTCGTCTATTATTGCAAATTCATGTCCTCTTTGCACTTTTTGAGATTTTTTAGATACCATATTATCTCTAAGATAGTCAAAGCCCAATTCGTTATTAGTTGCGTATGTGACATCAGCCGAATAAGCAGCTCTTCTTGCGTCATTCTTCACTCCATGAGTTATAAGTCCAGTTGTTAACCCTAAAAATGAATACAGCTTACCCATAAGCTCAGAGTCTCTTTTAGCTAGATAATCATTTACTGTTACAACGTGAACACCTTTCTCAGCAAGAGCATTTAAGTAAACTGCAAGTGTAGCGACCAAAGTCTTGCCTTCGCCAGTTTTCATTTCAGCAATACGACCTTGATGGAGTACAATTCCACCTATAATCTGGACAGAAAAATGTTGCATCCCAAGTACACGGCTGGCAGCTTCTCTACAAACAGCAAACGCATCAGGTAGTATGCTGTCAAGTGTACTTCCTGCTTTGAGTTTTTCTTTTAAAACATAAGTTTGAGCTTTAAGCTCCTCGTCTGACATATTTAAATAATGTTTTTCTAGACTAAGAACATCACCCAAAATTGGCTGTATACGTCTTAACTCACGCTTGCTGTAATTACCAAACAAAAATTTCAATAAACCCAAGGATACCACCTCACAAATATATCAGATAGTGGAAAACAAAACTAAAGTTATATTTTTTTGTCACTTTAATTTCAAAGTTACTTCCACAATATACACTATAGCCACACTTAACTCAAGTATAACTTTGTGCAAAATTCTAACATAAATGAAAAAAAAAGACAAACTGTACTTGAAAACACAGGGAAAAAGCTAACAAATGTTTAAGAACCTGTTCTCATAAATTTCAAAACGCACATTTCCGGTAATTTTCCTCAAAACTATGTTTTTTAACTACTAAATCATTTTCGATATAACTTTCTATGAAAATATCACTTTCGTCAAACTTTATTTGCCAAATATTTCTATTATGTAAATAAAAACAAGAAATAACATATACATCAGATATGACATATTAAACCATTTTGTTAAAGGTCTTTTCATTCCATTTTCTATTTCATTTCTAGCAAAATCTTTTCCACATATAACAAAAAAAGTTATCGCTGCGAGAAGGGCACAAAAAGGCATAAAATATACAGATATTATATCCATCCAAATACCAACTGAATTCTTGTTTTCAATTGTAATTGAAATAAATGTTGCAGGCAAAAATATTGCTAATGCCGATTTAAATCTTGAAAGTTTGAAATGTGATTTTATTGATACTATAGGTGCTTCAAACATGTTTATCAACGAAGTTGTAGCCGCAAAAAGAATTGAAACAAAAAATAATACGGAAAAAAATGATCCAAATGGTACCATTTCAAATACACTTGGCATTGTTATAAAAAGGAGTGCTGGACCGCTTTTTAAAGACATACCAAATGAGAAAACTGATGGTATTATCGTAATTGTTGCTAACAAAGAGGCCAAAATGGTGCAAAGAGAGGTGTATCCGGCACATAACGGTATATTTTCATCTTTTTTTAAATAGCTTCCGTAGACAACCATACCAGAACCAGCCAAAGAAAGTGAGAATATGGCTTGACTCAGTGCATATATATAAGTTTTAAAGTTTAAAAAATATCTAAAATCTATTGAAGTTAAAAATTTATAACCTAGATAGGATCTAGGCAAAAAAGATACTCTTGTGGCTAAGAGTAGAAAGAACAAAAAAAATGTCGGCATCAAAATTTTGTTAATAGTTTCTATTCCTTTTTGAATTCCGAATACTGTTATCAAGAACGCAATCATCAAACCTGCAGTATGGTATGGAATATTCGAAAAATTAGATGAGATTTTTAAAAATTTGGACCAAGTATCGGACCAAAGCAATGAAGCGACTATTGATTCTTTTAAAAAATATAAAACCCAACCAATTATTACGGAGTATCCAATTGCTAAAAGAACAGAGTTTATCGTTGGAATCAACCCTAAATTTTTACCCCATTTCCAGCCTTTATTTTCAAACACTTTTCTAAACGCTTCCATCGGCCCAGATTGCATAGCTCGCCCAAAAGCCATTTCTCCTACCATACCGGCAAAGCCTACGGTTATAACAAAAAATATGTAAAGTAAAATAAAAACTGCCCCACCATTTTCACAAACCCTGTAGGGAAATAACCAAACATTTCCTATTCCTACTGATGAACCTATACAGGATAAAATAAAACCCAACCTGCCGCTAAACTTTTCGCGTTTTTCATACATTTTTGATCCTAATTTCGACTGAGGGGTACATAGAAAATAAAATAAAACCTCAATCCTTAAAATCGATTTTTTCATTACTGAAGACATGTTTTTAATATTATACTTCCTTCGTAACTACAAAAACATAACTTTTTTTATATTTCCCTATAAAATTTTTTTGAAATACATAAAGTGTTACCTGCGAAATTTTTATGTTGTTTTAAAAAAAATCTATAAAAAATTGATGTTTTCAAGTTATAGGAAGTCTATTTTTTGATTCTGATTCTAATTGTGTTATTTTAACAGAATTTGAAATAAAAATCAAATTTAAAAAATTATAGTTTTTATTGTGTTAGAACCTGTCTTCAATAGTGGGGAATATCGAATTTTTGAGAGATTTTTTCTCAAAACAATGGAAAAAACGTAGAAATACTTGCTGTATTTCGAGTATTTTTAAGGATGTTTTGTGGGAAAAGATCCAAAAAGCGATTTTTTCAGTATTGAAGACAGGTTCTTAGACTTCCTTTAGTGACTTGAAAATATAAAAAAAGTGATGTTTTTGTAGTTACGAAGTAAGTCTATTGACAATCCATCTAAAAAAGAAGTAGGATAATCATTTAAGTAATATACTTTGGATTTCTTTAATAGAGTAGCACTAAATAGGAACCTCAACGCAAGTAAAATATCCTCAGAGAAGCACAGCGATTAGCTTCTTTAAATACCAGTAATCGTTAAAGAAAAGGAGGGAAATTATATGAAAGATTTCAAATTAACTCCATCGTATTTTAGGAAAAATAGGAAACGTGTTGGTCGTGGACATGGTTCTGGGAATGGAAAAACTTCTGGTAAGGGACATAAAGGGCAAAAATCACGTTCGGGTACGTCAACTCGTTGGGGGTTTGAGGGTGGTCAGATGCCGTTGCAAAGGCGTATTCCTAAACGTGGGTTCAAAAATATGTTCGCTAAGAGAGTTGTAGCGATAAATGTTGAAAAATTACAAGTTTTTAATGATGGGGATTTAGTAAATATTAACAAGCTTGTCAAGTCTGGTATTATTAAATGTAATTTTGATAAGGTGAAAATTATAGGATTCGGTGATTTTACCAAAATGTTGACCATTGAGGCTAATATGTTTTCTAAAAATGCTAGATCAAGGATAGAAGGCCTTGGCGGAATGGCGAAGGTGGTGTAAAAATTGTTAAAAACTTTAAAACAAGCATGGAAAACTGGTGATTTAAAGAAAAAATTGCTTTACACAATTTTTATAATGATTGTATTTAGGATTGGTTCAATAATACCTGTACCATTTTTGAATGTTGATGCATTGAAGGGTTTTATGGGAAATCTTTCAGGTGGCGGTGCTTTATTAATGTATTTTGACACTTTATCAGGCGGTGCATTTGCCCAGGCAACACTTTTTGCTTTATCAATACAACCTCACATAAATGCTTCTATTATAATGCAACTGATGTCTGTAGCTATGCCGTCCTTAGAAAGGTTACAGCGTGAGGGAGAAGAGGGACGCAAAAGACTTAATTCTATAACTAGGGTTTTGACGATCTTCCTTGGTCTATCACAGGGGTTGGCATATTACTTGTTTTTGAGAAACAATAGTTATGGAGGTTCTTCAATAATAAAATATACTTCTGGAGGATTTGGTGTCTACGCAGCTATTGTTATAATTTCCGTTTTTGCTGCAGGTACTGCATTGATGATGTGGCTTGGTGAGAGAATAAATGAAGAAGGAGTAGGAAACGGTGTATCTGTTTTACTTTTTGCTGGTATAGTTTCACGTATGCCGGTTTTGGTTACAAAAGTTGCATCATATATATATTTAGCAATTAAAGATCCTGGTCAATTTTGGTCTTACTATATTTTAGTTCCTGTTTATATTTTGGTATTTCTTGGTATGGTTTGGTTGATAGTTTTTATGAACGATGCAGAAAGAAGAATTCCTATATTATATGCAAAAAGAGTAGTAGGACGCCGAATGTATGATGGACAGAATAGTAGCTTGCCATTAAAAGTTGGTCTTGCTGGTGTTATGCCTATTATATTTGCTGGTTCTATTTTGATGATTCCAGGTATGATAAATATTTTTGTAAGGCCGACCGGAACGCTTAAATTAGTTTTGGATTCAATTTCCTTTAATGGTTGGGTACACACCATTTTGTATTTTGCTTTAATTTTAATGTTTGCATATTTTTATGTTTCTATATCCTATAATCCACTTGAAATTTCAAATAATTTAAAACAAAGTGGTGGAGCTATTCCTGGAATAAGGCCTGGCAGACCAACAACAGAATTTTTAGCAAGGGTACTTTCTAAGGTTACACTAATGGGTGCTCTGTTTCTTGCTTTCGTTGCGATTTTTCCAATATTTTTTTCTAGTTTGACAGCTGGGTTATCTGTAGGTGGTACTTCCATTATCATTTTAGTTGGTGTCGCTTTGGAAACTGTAAAAATTTTGCAATCTCAAACTATGATGAGAAAATATAAAGGATTTTTAGATTGAAGGATTTTATATGAATTTAATTTTTTTAGGTGCTCCTGGTGTTGGTAAAGGAACTCAGTCCAGATTTGTTTCTGAACGCTTAAAAATTCCTGCTGTATCAACAGGTGATATTATAAGAAATATTATCAAAAGTGGTGGGATCGGAGCAGAAAATTTGTTAAATTATATAAATAAAGGGTCGCTTTTACCTGATGAGATAGTTATAAAAATGGTTGAGGATCGCGTTAATTTACAGGATTGCAAAAAGGGATTTTTGTTGGATGGTTTCCCTAGGACTATCGTACAAGCTAAAAAACTTGAAGAAATGAAATTAAATATTGACAAAGTTATAGAGATAAAATCAGATGAAAATATTATTTATAATCGTATGATGGGTCGTTGTATATGCTCTGGTTGCGGTGCTGTCTTTAATAATTTATCTGAGATGCGGCCTAAAATTGATGGCATATGTGATATTTGTAGGTCTGATTTAATTAGGCGTACAGATGATACAAAAGAGATAATGTCTGAGCGTTTAAAAGCTTATGACGAACAAGTGACACCTTTAAGAGAGCATTACATGTCTGTTGGAAAGTTATTTTCGGTAAATGGAGATGGTCCTTTTAACGAGACATTTAAAAATATTTTGAAAATATTGGAAATTTAATAAGTATTTATGATAATATTGAAATCAAAAGAAGAGATACAACTTATGCGTGAGGCTGGAAAGATTTCTGCCATTGCGCTTAGTGCTGCAGGGATGGCAATTGAGCCAGGTATTACTACAAAAGAACTTGCTGAAATTGCTAGGAAGTGTATTAAATCTCATGGTGCTAGTCCGTCTTTTCTTGAAAATAATTTTCCTGATGTTGCTTGTATTTCTGTTAATGAAGAGGTAATACATTTTGTACCATCTGACAAACGTATTATCAAAGAAGGAGACATTGTAAGTATAGATGTCGGAGCCAATATTTATGGATTTCATGGTGATAATGCGTGTACGTTTCCATGTGGCAATATTTCCAATAAAGCTCGTAAACTTATCGATGTTACAAAAAAAGCCTTGCAAAAAGGAATTGAAGCTGTTACAATTAACAGCCGAATTGGAAATATTGGTTATTCTATCCAAAATTTTGTTGAATCTGCTGGATTGTACGTTGTTAAGAAATATGTAGGCCATGGTATTGGTAGATCTCTTCATGAAGCGCCTAGTGTCCCAAATTTTGCTAATAAAACCGATGGTGAGTTGATTGAAAATGGATTGGTTATAGCGATAGAACCAATGGTTAACTTGGGTACTTCTGATGTTGAACAATCTAGTGATGGTTGGGGTGTTTTTACAAAGGATAGATCTTTGTCAGCCCATTTTGAACATACTGTGGCGGTTATTGACGGAGGCATTGAGATACTTACGGAACTTTTATAGGTTATTCAAGATTGATTTTTTGGTCTTTACTTTGTTAGGAGTTGTTTTAATGTCTAAATCAGATTTAGTTGAAATGTCAGGTATAGTAACTGAGGCCTTACCAAACGTAAGATTTAAAGTTAGGTTGGACAATAACAAAGAGGTTATTGGTTTTCTTTCTGGTAAGCTAAGAGTGAATTTTATAAAAATTATACCTGGAGACAAAGTAAAGCTTGAAATGTCTCCTTATGACTTAACTCAGGGTCGTATTGTTTGGCGTGATAAGGCTAATTAATATGGAACTGATAAATGAAACTTTAGAGGTATATTTCAATGAAAGTTAGACCTTCAGTTAAAAAAATGTGTGATAAATGTAAAATTATTAGGCGTAAAAGCAAAGTTAGGGTCATATGTGAAAGTTCCAAACATAAGCAACGGCAAGGATAGTATTGGATATTTCTTTGTTTAGTAAATATTCAAATGTAGGGAGGTTTTTAGATATTTTATGCGTATAGTCGGTACAGATTTACCACGCGACAAAAGAATTGAGGTGGGGCTATCTTATGTTTACGGTATTGGACGTGCTACTGCTCTAAAAATTTTGCTAGCAACTGGTGTTGATCCAGCAATGAGAGTGAAAGATTTAGATGAAAATGACGCTGGAAAAATTCAAAAATATATTGACAGTAATGGTATAAGCGTTGAAGGTGATCTTAGACGCAATGTCGCACTCAATATAAAGCGTCTTTGTGAAATAGGGTCATACCGTGGAGTACGTCATAAAAAGGGATTACCAGTGAGGGGACAGCGTACCAAAACTAATGCACGTACCAGAAAGGGACCTTGTAAGACTATTGCAGGTAAAAAGAAAGAAAAAAAATAAGATCTTTTAGAATCTTTTGTATCTTTTTGTCCTGGTTTTGAGCCGTTTTTTGAAAAGTTAAGAAAACTTTTTAGTCTTCTTTCGTGATCCAAAAGACATCGTTTTTTATATTTTTACTGGGCCCTGTTTTCATAATTTTGAAAAATTTTTCCTTAAAACGAGGAAAAAACACAGTAGTAATTTTTTTATTGCGAGTATTTTAGCTCTATATTTTACGGAAAATTACCAGAAATATGCGTTTTCCAATCTATGAGAACAGGTTCTTTAAAAACAGTGATTGAAGGTATATATAATTTTAATGTTTTTTAAGAATTAAGAAAAAAGGCTTCAAGGTTTATGATGCAGGGTTATATAAAATCTTTCAAAGTGGTAGATTTGAAAAGGGTTTTAATAGATTTCAATATTCAGGAGAAGTTTTTATATGAGTTTTAATGATGATTCAAGCAAGTCAGTTAAGCGTTCGAAAAAACGTGACCGTGTTCGAGTTGAACGCGGTATTGTTTACATTAAGTCTACTTTCAATAATACTATTGTCACAATATCAGATTTAAAGGGCGATGTTTTAGCTTGGTGCAGTTCTGGTGTTCTTGGGTTCAAAGGATATAAAAAATCAACTCCTTTTGCAGCTCAATCGACTGCTGAGTCAGTTGCACGTAATGTTATGAGAGACTATGATCTAAAAATTGTCGAAGTCTATGTTAGTGGCCCTGGATCTGGAAGAGAGGCAGCAATAAGAGCTTTTCAAGCAGTTGGGTTCGACATAGTTTTGATAAAGGATGTTACTCCTATTCCACACAATGGATGTCGTCCTCCAAAGCGTCGACGAGTATAGTTGTTTTATTATTTGTTATTTTTTCTAAAGAAAAGAATTTTTATGTGAGGTAAAATTTTAAAAATGGCAAGATATATAGGTGCTTCATGTAGGCTATGTAGAGCTGAAGGTCAAAAACTTTTTTTGAAAGGCTCGCGGTGTTACTCGCATAAATGTTCGGCTGTTAGACGTTCCAATGGTCCAGGGCAGCATGGTAGTTCTAGAAAAAAGTCTTCAGAATACGGTTTGCAGCTTAGAGCAAAACAAAAAGCTAGACGTTACTACGGTATCTTGGAAAAACAGTTCGTACATTATTATGATTTGGCTGAGCATATAAAAGAGGGAAAATCTGGTGAAAATATGTTATCGATTATTGAAAGAAGAATCGATAACGTAGTTTACCGTTTAGGATGGTGTGGTTCAAGATCTCAATCGAGACAACACGTTAGACATGGGAATTTTTGTGTAAATGATAAAAAAGTAGACATTGCTTCCTATATTGTTGAAATTGATGATAAAATTTCGCTTTCAAAGAAGGGTTTAGTGTCTGAATCTATAAAAAACATCATAAAGGCCAATGTTTCTCGTTCTTGTCCTAAATGGCTTGAGTTTACCAATCCAGAACATACTAATGCTAAAGTCATATCAGCTCCTGAACGAGAAGATATTGATCTTGAAGTTGATGAAACACTTATAATTGAACTTTATTCTAAATAACTTTTAGATTGTAGAAGTTTCTTGGAGGATTTAGTGTCTGGTATAGAGATGACAAAGGTCATTTTGAACGATGTTTCGCAAGATGGAAAATACACAGAGTTTGTTGTTGAGCCTCTTGAACGTGGCTTTGGTAATACTCTTGGAAATAGTTTGCGTAGAGTTCTTTTATCATCACTTCCAGGTTCGGCTGTTAGTGCGATAAAAATTGAAGGTGTAACTCATGAATTTTCTGTGATTCCTGGAGTTATGGAAGATGTTGTAGAAATAGTTTTAAACATCAAGGGTGTAGTTGCTAAGCTTGAAGGTTGTGATTCTAAAACTGTTTACTTAGAAGCTGAAGGGCCAGCTAAGGTAACTGCTGGTATGATAAGTACAGACTCTGATATTACAATTCTAAATTCTGATAAATTGATAGCTACACTTGAGAGCGATGCGCATTTAAAGATGGAGATAGTTTTTACCAGGGGCATAGGTTATGTTTCTGCGGAACAAAATCGTTCTTTGATGCCATCTGTTTTAAATGTTATACCCATTGACTCAATTTATTCGCCAGTTTTGAAAGCAAATTATAAAATTGAAAATACGAGAATTGGACAAGTTACAGATTATGATAAACTCATAATTCAAGTTTGGACTAATGGTGTACTTTCTGCAAGTGAAGCGATTTCGTTCGCTTCTAGTGAGTTAATTGATCATTTTAATCTTTTCTGTGCTTTAAACGATGGAGTGAAACCTGATCGTCCTAATAAAAAAAGTAGTGTACCTATTTCTGAGTCTATTAACGATATTATACTTGATGATCTTGGTTTTTCTGTACGTGCGTATAATTCTTTAAAGCGTGCTGGTATCAATAATCTTGGAGAATTGATGAAGATGACAGTTAGCGAAATTGTTAGCATAAGGAATTTGGGTAAAAAATCTTGTGAGGAAGTTATAAATAAGATGAAAAGTTTTGGTTGGTCTGAAAATGCATAAAAATCCTATCCTTAAGAAAAAATGGAGATAGAAGAATGTATGCGAGAAAGTTAGGAAGATCTACTTCGCACCGTATGTCTATGTTAAGAAACTTGGTTATGTCATTATTTGTTAATGGCAGAGTCGTCACTACTTACTCAAAAGCGAAAGAAGTTGAGTTTTTTGTTGGAAAGTATGTTCCTTTGATGAAATGTGAACCTGATTCAGATATTACGCTTCATAACAAGCGTCGAATTTTTTCTTATTTTGGTAAAAATTTATCTAAAGAAAAAATTTACGAAATTGCTCTAAATTTTGCAAATCGAAAAGGTGGATTCACTAGAGTTATAAAGTTAGGGCCGCGTCGTGGTGACGCTGCAGAAATGGCTGTTATAGAGCTAGTTAACTAAGAGGTTTTTTGTGTTTTATGTTTTTATAGTTTTTGTTGTTTCCATATTATCATTAACTTTTTCTTGGTTTCTCTTTCATAGAACAAAGAGTTATCCTGTCAAAGATGAGAAATCAAAAAAGATTTCTGGTTTGATTCAACAGGGAGCTGTTACGTATTTAAAGCGTCAATACAGAGGTATTTCAGTTTTTTTTGTAACAGTTTTTTTTGTATTATTTATTCTTTCGTTTTTTGATTTAGTTGGCAAATTTGTACCGTTTGTATTTGTACTTGGTGGTTTGTTTTCAGCGTTTCCAGGCTATATTGGAATGAAGACTGCTACAATGGCAAATATACGCACTCTTTCTGCTGTCCAAAAGAGTCTTAATGAAGGTTTGAAAATAGCTTTTTCAGCTGGAAGTGCAATTGCTTTTACTGTAGTTGGTTTTGGACTGTTAGGTATCTCAGTTTGGTTTTTTTTCCTAAAGTTTTGGTATACATCAATTGAAATAGCAAAAAGTGATGCTTCTATGATTCAGAACATAACTTCAAATATGCTGACTTTTGGAATGGGTGTTGCCAGTATGTCTCTGTTCGCTCGTGTTGGGGGTGGAATATTTACTAAAGCTGCTGATGTTGGAGCTGATTTAGTAGGTAAAATTGAAGCTGAGATACCTGAAGATGATCCCAGAAATCCTGCGGTTATTGCTGATAACGTTGGTGACAATGTTGGTGATATTGCTGGCATGGGGGCAGATCTTTATGATTCGTTTGTTAGTGCTATAATTTCTACATCTGCTCTTTCTTTAAGTGCTGGTTTTGGAATGAAAGGTGTCGTCCTCCCAATGCTTATTTCATCTGTTGGAACTTTTGTCTCTATGGTCGGCACTTTTTTTGTAAGGACAAAAGATGGAGTTAGTCAAAAAAAGCTTTTAAATTCTCTTAGATATGGAACGTGGATTAGTTCTGGACTTATGGCTCTGTTTTCTTTCTTCTTAGTTTTGTTATTTTTTCCAGAAAATTTTGGTTTCTATTTTTCTGTAATTTCTGGACTTATCGCTGGTATGGTTGTCAATTTTGTTACTGAGTTTTTTACATCTAGCACGTACAGTCCCGTAAAAAAACTTGCAAAATTTTCCGAAACTGGTTCTGGTACGGTTATAATTGCTGGGCTGTCGCTTGGGATGATGTCAACTGTTTTACCTTGCTTAGTTATTGGTGCCACAGTTCTGATAAGTTTTTTTGCTTGTGGTGGTAGATTTGACGCAATATCAAGTTTTAGTAAAGGGCTTTATGGTGTAGGTATTTCCGCAGTTGGAATGTTATCTACACTTGGGATAACTTTGGCGACTGACGCTTATGGTCCCATAGCTGACAACGCTGGTGGAATAGCTGAGATGGCAGGTCTTGATTCTAGTGTTAGAAGCAAAACTGATATTTTAGATTCAATTGGCAATACGACAGCTGCCTCAGGTAAAGGATTTGCTATTTGTTCCGCAGCTTTGACTTCAGTTGCACTTATTTCTGCATATATAGCCGAAGCACGTGCACAATTGCCTGGTATTAGATTAAATCTTAATGTTACAAGTTTACCAGTTTTAGTTGGTCTGTTGATGGGTGCTATGGTTCCGTTTTTGTTTTCAGCTTATACAATGAATGCTGTAGGAAAAGCGGCAATGAGCATTGTCCACGAGGTTCGCAGACAATTCAAGAGTATTTCTGGGTTGATGGAAGGTAAAGCAGAACCTGATTATTCTTTGTGCATAGATATTTGTACTCGTGACTCTATAAGACTCATGGTACCACCAGCTATAATTTCAATTGTTACACCAATAGTTGTTGGTGTAATCCTTGGAATACCTGGCGTTACTGGTTTTTTAGCTGGTATTACAGTTTGTGCATTTGTATTATCTACTATGATGTCTAATTCTGGCGGTGCATGGGATAATGCAAAAAAATTTATAGAAGCTGGAAATTTTGGAGGGAAAGGGTCTGATAGCCATAAATCATCTGTAGTTGGGGATACTGTAGGTGACCCTTTCAAAGATACGTCTGGACCTTCTCTAAATGTTTTGATGAAACTAGCTGCTATGGCAGCCATAGTGTTTATAGGTATTGCTTTAGCGTTTCATTTGTTATAAAATCTATTTGTTTTAGTTTTAGAAGCACAGTGATTAGCTTCTAGAAATACTCGTATTTAAATTAGCCGTAGAATACTGGATGATAGGTAGGACAAATATATTAAAAAAGTTCTTACGGTAAGTTTTTGGGAGATCTTATGGTTATGGATAAAAGTCAAAAGATTGAAATTATTAAAAGCAATTCTCATCATGAAAAGGATACTGGTTCACCTGAAGTACAAGTTGCGCTTCTTACCGAAAAAATAACATATTTAACTGAGCACCTAAAAAAGCACAAAAAGGATTATCATTCAAGAAGGGGTCTTCTTTTTATGATAAGTCAGAGACGTAGCTTATTGGACTATCTTTTAAAGTGTAATTTTGTTAGGTACAAAAATTTGATAGAAAAATTAGGAATTAGAAAATAGGTGAATATTTTTTTTAATGCATTTAAGTGAAAGAATTGAGAAATTCGAGTTTGATTTTGCCGATAGGCTTTTGACAGTAGAAATTGGTAAGTTTGCTCAGCTGACAAATGGTTCTTGTTTCGTTAAGTATGGAGATACTGCTGTTTTGGTTACCGCTACAATGGCTGAAGAGCAAAGAAGCGGAATAGATTTTTTTCCGTTGTCTGTTGATTTTGAAGAAAGGCTTTATGCTGTTGGAAAAATTCCAGGATCCTTTTTAAAAAGGGAAGGGAGACCGTCCGAAAAATCAATTTTAGCGTCGCGATTGATTGATCGTTCTTTACGTCCACTTTTTTGTGATTATCTTAGAAACAATGTTTCTATAGTCTGTACCGTTATGTCTGTTTCTAAGGATTGTTCTCCTGAGATTTTGTCTATAATAGGGTCTTCTATTGCAGTTTCAATTTCGGACATACCTTGGAATGGACCAATTTCTGCAGTCTCAGTTGGTTTGGTAAATAATAAATTTATTATAAATCCTGATGCATTTCAAAAATCAGTTTCGGATCTTGATTTGACTGTTTCTTCTAATTCTGAAAAAGTAATTATGATTGAAGCAGGAGCAAATCAAATTAGCGAAAGCAAAATTCTTGAATCAATCATATTTGGCCATAATTATAATTTAAATATGATAAATTTTATAAAAGAAATAAAATCAAAGGTTGGAAAACCTAAAATTGTTATTAAACCATGTGAGATAGACAAAGAAATTGAAGATTATATTAAAAAATTGTATGAATCAGAAATAAGGGAAGCGATTTTTGTTTTTGAAAAAAAAGAACGTGACAATAGAGTAAAATTTATTTGTGAAAAAATAATTCAAGAGATGTCAGTAAAATATATTGATAAAATTGAAGATGTCAAAGTTTGTTTGCATATGTTGCAAAAAGATACAATTAGAAAATCTATTGTCAATTTTGAAAAACGTGTAGACGGTCGTGGTTTAAACGAAATACGGAAATTAAGTTCAGAGATTGGAATACTTCCTCGTACGCATGGTTCTGCCCTTTTTTCACGCGGAAAGACCCAAGTTTTAACTGTTGTTACTCTTGGCCCAATGAGCGATAATCAAACTATTGACGATATATCTACAGAAGAAAGCAAGCGTTACATGCATCATTATAATTTTCATTCATTTTCTGTTGGAGAAACTCGTTCAAGTCGTGCTCCAAACAGACGTGAAATTGGACATGGTGCGTTAGCGGAGCGTGCTTTAGAATTTGTTATTCCTAAAGTTAAAGATTTCCCGTATACAATAAGATTAGTTTCTGAAGTTCTTTCGTCTAATGGTTCTACATCTCAAGCTTCTATTTGTAGTTCTACGCTTGCTCTTATGGATGCTGGTGTTCCAATTTTAGAACCTGTTGCGGGTATTTCTTGTGGTTTAGTTGTAGAAGATAATAAATGGAAAACATTTTTAGATATCCAAGGGATTGAAGATTTTTTTGGTGATATGGATTTTAAAATTGCTGGTACAAAAAATGGGATAACAGCTATGCAAGTTGACATGAAAATAGATGGTTTAACTTTTGACATTATAAAAGATGCGTTAACAAAAACTAAAGATGCCAGAATAAAGATTCTAGATGATTCAATCTTAAAGTCTATTTCTCATCCACGCAGCGTATTATCTAAGTATGCTCCAAAAGTCATGACGGTTATGATTTCTGTGGACAAAATTCGTAATTTAGTTGGATCGGGTGGCAAAGTTATTCAAAAACTGTGTTCTGAATATAAAGTCAAAATTGATATTGAAAATGATGGAAGGATTTTTGTTATATCGTCCGAATTAGATAATTGTAAGTTGGCTATTGAAAAGATTTCCAATATAACTCGTGATATTAAAATTGGAGATGTAATAGACGGAAATGTTACACGTGTTATGGATTTTGGAATTTTTGTTGAATTAGCTCCAGGACGAGACGGAATGTGCCATATATCAAAACTTTCAAATAATAGAATAGAATGTATAACAGATATAGTAAACTTGGGTGAAAAAGTTAAAGTTGAAGTTATAAATATAGATTCTAAAGGACGAATAAATCTTAAAAAAATATAAGAATCCGTCCTCATAGATTTAATAACCTGTCTTCAATAGTGGGGAATATCGAATTTTTGAGAGATTTTTTCTCAAAACAAGGCAAAAAACGTAGAAATATTTGCTGTATTTCTACGTTTTTTTAAGGATGTTTTGCAGAAAAAAATCCAAAAAAGCGTACTAGTAAATATAGATCATCGGTTAAGTAGATCTGAGGACGTATATTGTAACATTTCTCCTTCCAAAATTAATACACTCTTTTCTTGATTTCATAAAAATATCTGCAACAATTCTTCCCTTCATTAAATCGCCACCCGTATCTTCTGCTGTTCCACGGAATTGTTTTGTTCCACACAATATGACCATTTCTTTACCGTAAGGAATTACATTTTTATTTACTGCAATAGTCATCTTGTCTTTTGGAATTTTTCCTATAGAAGTTTTCTTTCCTTTAGGTGCAGTATAAGCTGTTGCTGTACCATTAATTTTTTTTTCGTATACTAAATTTTCACCATTAAAATTTATAAAGTTATCAGACAACAATGTTTTAATTTTCGGTTTGTTAATTTTTTTCTTTTTTTTAAGTTTTTTGTTTCTTTCAATTTTTTTCGAGTAACTTTTTTTGCTTTTATCATCCCTTAATCTATTCGTTGGTTTAATTTGTTCTTTTTTATCTATCTGCTTAACAGCCTCAACCACTGAATTCTCACCTATACTTTGATAACTAAGATGTATAACACACAATGATATTGCAAAAGTTAGAATTATCAAGACTAATCTTGTAGTTATTTCCTTTATAAGTCCTGAAGTTATAAATTTTGTAATCAAAGCCCCTCCTTTTGTAATAATTATTACTAAGTTTTAAACATTATGCACTAAATATTTCTTTTTTGTCAACAATAAATTTTTAAATAATCATGTTAGAACCTGTTCTCATAGATTCTGAAGCCGCTCAAAAATCTAAATTTTAAATCTATGAGAATATGAGAACAAGTTCAAATTTTCAAATAAATTTATTGTTATTTAGATAGAAATTTGGTTGACAAATTTCAAATAATTTTGTTAGTATAATACAAAATTATTTGAATGAAAGGGGAAAATATGTATAAAAAGATAAAAAACGAAGAACAACTCAAGGCTGTAGCTGGTGGGTTACAGACAATGTTAAAAGGTCATAAAAAGGACGTTTTAGCAAACAAAGATTTTGAAAAAAATTTTAAAAAAAATAACAATGATTTTACCAAAAACGATAACGAAATTTCGAATGACTGATTTATTATAATACAAAACTTGTTATAGCAACCTTGAGTTAGAAGTTTTTTAAAGGTATCAAAACCAATTTCACCTTTTTGAGCACGCCTTGCAATTTCTGCAAAGGTTAGTTTCATAATAGAATCCCAGCTTGGAGATCCTGGAGGAAGTGGTGCATTATGAATTAATAAGCATAAATCCTATGGCGACTGTTGCTGCTGAAACAAAAATAATACCTCCAAGTACTACAGTTGCAACAGAACCCATTGTCATCAGACATATTGACTGGATTATTTAAGGCGTAGACTATATAATTGGTTGTCTACGATCACCGAGTAATTGATACGGTTTTTCATCAAGGCAAACGACAGGGCAATTTTTATCATATGGTGAGCTATATACATCCAAAACGTCTTCCATTTTTGCAACAAACTCGGCTATTTTGCGCTGGTGGAATATACCACATTTTTTTTAAATGAGGCTTATATTGTGTTTTTTTAAAACACGCATTATTGATACATCTGAAACTCTTTCAAGTAAACCATTTAGTACAATTTTGTCAGCTATCATTTGCAATGTCCATGCTTTTCTGCCTTCTGGTACACTACTGCACGCTGTTGCAATTATATGTGCCTCTACATCACCAGTTATTTTTGCTGGTACTGGCGGTGTTTCACGTTTTTTACGATTTAACGCTCTTTCTATTCCTTCAGTTGCAAACTGTTTTCGAATTTTATATATGTTTTTAAAGTGAAGTTTAACTTTGTGTGCAGTTTCGAATACAGTCAGTTGGTTTTTTTCGTTTTCATCAAGATATAGCAAGATTTTTGCGTGTTTTTTTGTAAGTTCTTTCGCACTTTTTGAGCTTTTTATTTTTTCTAATTCTTTGCGTTGTAACGTTGTCAATTTTACTGAGTATTTTTGATTTTTCAATATTATCACTCCTGATAATATTATATATTTTTTTCTTATTTATTTCAAATCTTTTAGATGTAATAATGTAGTAGTTACGAAAGAAGTCTATTCCTTTTTTTATCAACTATCATAAATAAGTTAGTTTTTTTAAAATTTCAGAATTATTTAAATTAAGTTTTTTATTAAATTTATTTAGTGATACATTGTAAACACCAAAACTACCACTTATGGTTATAATACCGAGTTCGTTAAATATCTCTAAAACTACATATATTTTTGCCAAATTAATTTTAAATTTAGACAACCTTACGTAAAGTTGCTCAATTTTAAATATTAGATTAGGTTCGCTTTTTACTAGTTTAAAAATTTTTATAAAATCATCTCTGTTTGGAAGCAAACCAATTGGATTTTCTATATCTAGACCCAAAAGAAAATCCTCAAAAGTTCTTTTTTCTTTTATCAATTCAGATGTATTCAAATTTGCAAATTTTATATCCACAATATGGATTGCAGCCTTAACTAAGCCTGTAAAACAATTTTTTTTAATTCTAACAGCAAGATCTAGATTATTCCCAATTTCAAAAAAAAATTCTGATGCAGAAACGCCAAATAACATACCTTCAAATCGCTTCTTCTTTTTAAGAAAATGCAAACGTAGATGCTGGCCTCCACCAACGGGAATAATTTTAACTAGTTCGACATTAATAATTCCGAATATTGGTTCAGGATTACAATTACCAAAAGGTTTTAATGGTTGAAATTCTTCAATTAGATGAATCGAAATTTGCTCTGGTTCAATGACATAATCTATCTGTATGTTAGAAAATGGTATATAAATATTGTTTATAATTTTTAAAAATTCAGATTTAAAATTTTCTAAATTTTTGGTCTCCAAACTTACTCCACAAGCCATGGAGTGACCTCCAAAATTTGTTAATAAGTGTGAACACTTTTGAATTATACAATAGACGTCAAGACCATCTATACTTCTCACCGAACCACGAGCTTTTTCGCCATCAATAGAGAAGAGAAAACAAGGTTTACCAAATTTTGAAGAGACGTTTGAAGCTATAATACCTATTAGACCGTGACTCCAATTTTTACTCCATCCAAAGATAACTCGATCTTTAACTCTGTTTTTTATAATTTCGTTTTGTATACTTTCAAATATCTTCGCACACTCGGATTTGCGAATTTCGTTGTTCTTATTTAAAATCGAAATATATTCGCGTGCTTCTTCAATTGATTCTGCAAGCAAAAGTTTAGCTGCTATTTCTGGTGACCCTATTCGCCCACAAGCATTGATTTTCGGAACTATACCAAATGCTATTTCTACGGAATCCGGAATATTATCCGACACATGGCCTTCAAAAAGAATACGGGTTCCGATTCTTTCAATACTACACATAGATGAAAGTGCTTTTTGTAATAATTTTCTATTTTCGTTTAAAAGTGGAACACAATCACCGATTGTGCCAATAACTAAAAGATCACCATATTTAGATATTAGCTCTTCTAAATTTTTGTTATTTTCTAAAGCTTGTACAACTTTAAAAGCAACTCCAACACCTGCAAAATCTTTAAATCCTGTATTTAGATGTGGATCAACTACTGCCGTTGCATTTGGTAATTTATCTGGAATTTTATGATGATCTGTTATTATTACGTCCATTCCTAAACTTTTAGCATATTCAACCTCTTCAAACGATGAAATGCCATTATCTACAGTAAATATAAGTTTCACACCGTATTTTGAGATTTCATCAATTGCTTCAATGCTTAATCCGTATCCCTCTTTGTACCTTGAAGGAATCATGTACATAACATCAATGTTGTTTTCACAAAAATATAAATACATAAGAACAGTAGAAGTTATACCATCAGCATCGTAATCTCCGAAAATACAAATCTTTTCAAAATTTTCGATAGCTTTCTTAATTCTTTCAATTAAATCTTTCATACCTACATATTGGAGCGAATCAGAAAACTCCATGGAATTATCCAAAAATTTGATAATATCATCTTCATTATCAATACCACGTGAAATTAAAATACTTAACAAAACATTTGAAATTTCTAATTTTGAACTTAGCAAATTGAGAAGATCTTTATTTTTTTTTGGAAAAATCCAATTTTTTAAGAACAAAATTTCACACCCTAAAAATTACTTTTTCTTTTTTAAACATGAACGATATCGTATACGTAGAAAGTAAAATATAAACCAAAAGCCAAATTAATACTATGCCGACATGAAAAATATTTATTATACCACTTAATAATTCCTTCATAATACAAGCTATATTCAGAATTGGGATAGAAAAATAAAATAAATTAATACTATATGCGTCGAGAAAATAAACAAAATAAGACGGTAATAGACAAATTATAGACATTGGAGCCATATAAATTTGTGTCTCTTTGAAAGATTTTGAATATATCCCAATGGTCAGATTTAAAGCAGCAAAAAATGTTGATGTCAAAATTGTTATTAAAAACAAAATTGAAATACTTGATATTCCAAATACAAATTTACCTGCAGATAAAAAGACATACAGGAATAAACCGAGTCCTGTACAAAGTGATGAAATTATTCCCATTGATGAAGCTGCAGCAAGTTTACCATAAACTATTGCGTTTCTATCAACATTTGTCGAAAGTAATGGCTCAAGAGTCCCACGCTCTTTTTCACCAGCAGTCATATCAGATGAAAAACTTGAAGAACCTATATAGCTATAGAGTATCAACATAACAGGAGCCAAAATATTAAAATACACTGAACTTAAGTTTATATCTGTGCCCTGATCAAGGTTGATTTCAAGATCTTGTGATAATATTTTCCTAATTTGTTCATTGGTTAACTTAGTATTATTTTTTGAATTGTAATTTTTAATCTCCAAACAAAAATTTTTAAAAAAATCCTTGTATTGTAAAAATAGATTTTTAGAAATAGCGGACTTCATTGTATCGCTGTGGTGAAATGAAATATCAAAGTCATTTCCTTCAGATACATTCAAATTAAAATCATCACTTACTTTGACATAAACGAAAATTTTACCTAATTTTAAATCTTTATCATTGTAGTCGACAATTTTTATATTTGATTGGGCTTTGCAAAAATCATAAAAAAAATTGTCAGTGTTTGAAAAAGCAACAGGTATCTGTTCCATACCTTTATTTTGAAAACTGTTCATAGAAAAACCTATAATAAACAAAATTAAAGGTACAAGTATAAAAGGTATCATCATAGACATAATAAACGTTTTTCTATCTCTTGTTAAATTTCTTATTTCTTTAAAAAATATAACTAAAGTTTGCTCGAACATACTTCTCCATCACATATTAAATTGTATAGAAACTGGTTATATTCTTTAGCCGAAAATTTTTTAGATTTTTCATTAGCATCAAAAATTCCTACTATTTTTCCTTCACGTATTACAACAACTTTATCTGAATAAAGTTTTATATTTTCCATCGAATGACTTGAAAATATTACACTTTTTTTTTTTTGTTTACAGTTTTCCAGAAATTCAAAGAAAATTTTAGAAGCCTTAAAATCAAGACCAGAATCTGGTTCATCAAAAAGCATAACCTTAGGATCATGAATCACAGATCTTGCAATAGTAACTTTTTGTCTCATACCCTTAGAAAGAGTTGAAGCAATTTTATTTTCAAATTCCTTGAATGCAAAAATTTCCGAAAGTCTATCTACTCGTCCAGATGCTTGAGTTTTAGATAACCCATATAATCTTGCAAAAAATTCAATATTCTCTCTCACAGTTAATCTATCATAAAGACCAGCTTCACTCCCAAACAAAATTCCGATATTTTGACGAACTTTTTTTGGATTCTTTATTAAATCAAAACCTTCGATTTCAGCACTACCTTCAGTTGGCTTAAGGATTGTACTTAACACACGCAACAAAGTTGACTTGCCGGCACCGTTTTCACCTATAAGTCCTACTATTTCACCATCTTTAACTTCGAAACTAACATTTGAAAGAGCTTCAGTTGAACTGAATCGTTTTGAAATATTTAGAATCTTAAGCATATAACCAACTTTAAATAAGAACCTGTCTTCAATAGTGTGGAATATCGAATTTTTGAGAGATTTTTTCTCAAAACAATGAAAAAAACGTAGAAATACTTGCTGTATTTTGAGTATTTTTAAGGATGTTTTTTGGAAAAAGATCCAAAAAGCAACTTTTTCAGTATTGAAGACAGGTTCTAACTTCGAAAACATCCCAACAACAATACAAAATTCTAATGAAATATCTTAATTTCTGAAAAATTTATAAATAAAAATCTATAAAAAATTAATATTTTCAAATCATGAAGGAAGTCTAGTATAATAATTCTTTTATGTCAATTGAAAAATCTTAGAACCTGTTATCAAAAATCCGAATTTTAAATCCATGAGAACAGGTTCTTACATTATGCATCTAAATTCGTTCCCACATTTTGGACATTTAGGTTTTTCTTTTTCTTTTTTCATAACAGTCCCATTATAACCACAGTAATGGCAATTACAATGAACAATATTTTTCATATAGTTCTCCATATATTTATCACCTATACCTAAGCCAGTAGAAATATTTGAATCTTTGTCATCATCCGACACAAATTACCTCACTAAATTATAACCTGTTTAAGAAGCTGTCTTCAATGGCGAGAAATATCGAATTTTTGAGATATTTTTTCTCAAAAAAAGAAAAAACGTAGAAACACTTGATGTATTTCGAGTATTCTTAAGGATGTTTTGTGGAAAAAGACCCAAAAAAGCGATTTTTTGAGTATTGAAGACAGGTTCTAACGTTACTTGAAAATATCAATTTTTTTAGAGAAAATATAAAAAAAGTGATGTTTTTGTAGTTACAAAGTAAGTCTATAGTTACTACAGCTATAATTATTTACAAATATTACAATTACATACCTTTTTTCTTACTAGACTTCTTTCATCACTTGAAAATATCAATTTTTTATAGATTTTTTTAAAAACAACATAAATTTCGCAGGAATACTTTATGTATTTCAAAAAAATTTTATGCTGTTTTTAGGGAAAATATAAAAAAAGTGATGTTTTTGTAGTTACGAAGGAAGTCTAATTAATCTTATTTTTGCAGTTTTTGTCATTAAAATTAAAATTAAATAAATTATACCTGCAAATCCGATTGCTCCAATTGTTCCAACTTTTGGACCTATCGTTCTACTAAAAAATTCATAAAATAAATAAGCAAAAATTCCGCAACAGACTGCACAAAATAAGGGCTTAATTATTGTATTAAAAAAATTTATTTTAACTTTTGCTTCCTTTTGTAGACACAATATTGAGACAACACATATAAAAAAGTAACATACTAATGTTCCTATACTGGCACCCTGAATATTTATTTCAGGTATTCCTACTAGAATATAATTTAAAATAACTTTAGCTAAAACTCCAAGTGATAAAATTTTAACAGGTAAATCTGCTCTACCAACAGCCTGGAGCATACTGCAAACTGGTGTACAAATTGTTACAAAAATAATAGCGATTGCAGCGATAATCATAATTTTAGAAGCAATAAAAATTTTTCCTGTTTCGCAACTATTTGAAAAAGAATTATAAACAAGGTTAACAATTGGTTGAGAAAGTACAGCAAGACCAATTCCTGAAGGAAATGCAACAATGGCTGTTGTTTTAAGGACAGTTTCTATACTTTTTTTAATTTCTCTACTTATACCTCCAACCCAAGCTGTTGTAACTGATGGAAGAGCACTTATTGCAAGTCCTTGGGAAATAGTCGGTACCATCATTACAATATAACTCATGATCGCAAAACACCCTGTTAGAAAAGCGTGAGTTGTTCCTCTTGCAATAGTATCACTTGGTATAAGTCTAGGATAAACTCTTAGAAGTGTTTCTGGACAAATATCCATGATATCTGATAGTCGCATTGAAATTAAAACAGAATCCACATAACCTGCAAGATTTAAAATTATTGCTCCAAGTCCAACAGGTACAGATATTTTAAGAATATTGTTTATAATCTCTTTCGTATTTTTTTCTTTTGGCGAGTTTTTAATTTCTTCAGCTGTTATAACTTCTCCATTAAACTTATGTATAAAAAAAATACCTATAAGACCTGCTAACGCCGCAGTGCATATACCAAAAACAGCAGCACTTGCAGAATATTGTATTATTAAACCACGTGCAAAGACTTCATTTTCACAATATTTTCCGAAAATTGTTCCAAATTTTTCATATTCGTTACTTAAATATTTTAGGACAAAATATGCAAAACCTATACCAAAAACAACTTTTCCTGCAGCTTCTATAACTTCCGTAATTGCAGTTGGAATCATATTTTTCAATCCCTGATAATATCCTTTATAGATTGAAATTAAACACGAAAACAGTAATGTTGGTGCAAGCATCAACATTGAATATAGTGCCCCTGGCATCTTCGATATTTTCGCAGAGACGAAGGCACAAAAAATCATCAATACAAATCCGAAGATAGCCATAACGAAGAATATTGGAATTGAAAGCTTGTGTATTTTTTTTACATCACGAAAACGTTTTTCTTTTACAGCTTCTGCTATCATTCTAGAAATTGCGATTGGTAATCCTGCAGACGCGAGAGCATATATTGGATTATAAAGATTATATGCTGCAAGAAAGTAACCGTTGCCCTCTCCACCTAAAATATGTACAAGTGGTATCTTAAAAAGTGCACCGAATACTTTAACAAAAAACATTCCTATTGTTATTATAAGTACACCTTTGGCAAAAGAATGCTCAATTCGATTTTTTGACATTTTTACATACCTGACAAAAAAATATATTATATATTTAGATTTATTACAAAAAATTTTTAGATATACCATCAGTATCAAAAAATTCTAAAATACAGTCTCTATTTTACTTCAAAAAAATTGTCAGTCAAGGAAGAACATACCGTAAGTTATCTTCGATTTACAAAAAAGCAAACTTTTATTGACAAATTAAAGCAGAATACATATTATAATTTTAACTTCGTTTGATAAACAATTAAGTTTTAATCCTGGAGAATGTTTATGTTAAAATCAGCTAAAAAAATATCAACGGTGGCACTTTCGTTAATTTGTTTTTTAATGTTTACAACACGATCATTCGCTCAACCACCTAAAAAAGAAACAAAAAAACAAGTTGTATCAAATGAATGTTGTCATTTAAATATTATAGACGAATATGTTAATTTATTTGAATGTGAATATAGTGAAAAACATATTAGTTCATGTATTAAAAATTTAATAGATCGTGGTGCTGACGTTAACGTAGTAGATGAAAACCTTTATAATTTGTTAATGTTATCTATAATTAATAGCAATTATGAAGTAGCTAAGTTGCTCATAAGTAAAACCAAAATAAATTCTAGAGACAAAGATGGAAGGACAGCATTGCATTGGGCAGTGGACAACTCTAGCTTAGAAATTGTAGAAAAATTAATAGAAGCTGGTGCCGATGTCAATGCGGTGGATGATAAGGGAACGACATTGTTAGACGTTGCAATACCTAAAGGTAAAGCAAAAATAATAGAAAAATTAATAAAAGCTGGTGCTCATGTCAGCAAAGAAAACATTAATGAAATAAATAAGCGAAGGCATTTATTAAGATCGGCGATAGTTTTAGACTGTGATGCATTGGTAAAACTGTTTATTGATAGCGGCAACATCCATTTTAAAGACAAATACGAAAATACATGTTTGCATTGGGCATCATACAAGGGTCAAATAGAAACGATAGAAAAGCTAGTGGAAGCTGGTGTTAGTGTGCACGAAAAAAACATGGTCGGGAACACTGTTTTAGATTGTTTTCAGATGTACAATAGGGAACACGAGTATTCAAAAAAGCATCCAAAAAAGTATAAAGAAATAATAAAATTGTTACTTTTGGGAAAAGGTGAAAAAGATTTCTCGCTGTCAAAAAAAGAAAATAAAGAATTATCACAATCAATAAAGTTGTTGTTGTTAAAAAAAAGAAGAACCGAGCTACTACAATCACTAGAAAAAAAAGAATTGGTAAAAGAAGAAAACTATAGTCTTTTAAAATATTTTTTTGCTTATTTTCTTTCTTTTTTTAAATTTTAGCTATAGAAGTTCTCAAACTTTTTTCTATTTTTTCTGCCAGGAATGACGGTGAAAAAAATACCTATAACTGAAATTAAAATTAGAACAGAACCAACATACATAAGCCAGTTGTCATAGAAATGATTTTTCGATTTTATAAAATGAAATATGTTTTCGTTATTCTTTCTCTGAAATATAACATATCTACATATTAAAAAAGAAGCAACAAGTAATATTGCTATAATTGTAATTTTTTTTTTTTTAATAAAACTTCACTCCTTTGATATTTATTTCAAACTACACAGAGGATTATTTTCAAATGCACTCTTAAGTTGCTCACTACTAGTATGGGTATAAATTTGTGTCAGACTTATATTTTCATGGCCCAAAATATCTTTGAGCACCATTATGTCAACTTTACCATACTGATACATCAAAGTTGCTGCAGTATGTCTAAGTTTGTGAGTAGATAATTTTTTATGCGAAAATCCTGCCAAGTTAAAATATTTTTTCATTAAAAATTGTATAGTTTTTATACTTATCCTTTTTTTGTTCCTGCTTAAAAAAACTGCATCTTTATCTTTTGCCTCTCCTCTTACTAATTTATAATTTTCTATTGCACTAAGACATGCTTTATTTAGATATATTATACGCTCTTTGTTACCCTTTCCAACTATACGTAAAGAATTATCATAAGGTGATATATCTTTAAAATTTATATTAGCAAGTTCAGATAATCTTATTCCACAATTTAAAAAAAGTGTGGCAATTGCATAGTCTCTTTGCACCCTTTCACTGTTAAAATTTTTAATGGTTTCTAAAAATTTTTTACTTTCATCCAAACTTAAAAATTTAGGTAAACTTTTTTTTAATTTAGGAGTTTCAAGTTCTTTTATAGGATTTTCTTCTAAAATTTTTAATTTAATAGTCAAATATTTAAAAAAAGATCTCAAACTAGCTGTTTTACGAGATCGTGCAGACGCTCCGTTTTTTTTTATTTTTACTAAGTAATTCATGTATTCGTAGACATCAAGTATATCAATTTTTTTTATAAAATCTAAATCAACATCGTCAATTTTGACGTCTTTTAAATCTAAGTATCTATCCGAGCATTTTTTATGAATTTTTATGAATCTAAAAAAAGTCCGAAGGTCTAAAAAATATTCGTCTACAGTTTTTTCCGATTTATTTTTTACTGTCTGCATATATAACAAAAATTTTTTGATTATTTCAGGTGCGGCTTCCCAGATATTAACCATAAAAATCTCCTTGACTGGAGCTGTTAAGCAGATTTGAACTGCCGACCTCGTCATTACCAATGACGTGCTCTACCAACTGAGCTATAACAGCAAAAACTGGATTTCTTTCATAAATTAGACTTCCTTCGTAACTAAAAAAATGATATTTTCAATTCACGAAAGAAGTCTATTCAAAAACAACCTTATGAAAGAAACAGATCTAAAATTATCGATTTTATAATTTCAAGATAAGTATAACTTTTGATAAACAAAAACGCAATAGACTTAGAACCTTTTGTATTTGTGACTTTGAGACATTTTGGAATCTATGAAAACAACGTTCTACTGTCAACCTTTTATTTCTTCTGATAAAATATTAGCTATATCGTGTTTGTTTTCTCTAATTGCTAAATCTAATGGCGTCATACCTTCATGTTTTCCAGTTTTTGCTGTTTTGTCAGCTTTTCCTAATAATTTTTTAAAAGTATCTTTGTCGCAATTTTTAACTGCAAGATACAGTGCACGAGTATCTATTTTTATAGCTTTATCTTCTAATAAATCTAATAATATACCTGAATGATGTTTACTATTTTTAATTGCAATAGTTAATGGTGTTTCTTCTCGATATTCTCCATTTTTTGCTGTTTCGTCAGCCTTTGCCAATATTTTTTTAAAAGTATTTCTATCACAATTTTTAATCGCACGACACACTGCATGCGGGTTTATTTTTATGTCCCCATCTTCTAATAAAATATCAACTATATCAAATTTATTTTTTTCAATTGCAGTAGTTAATGGTGTATCTCCTAGATATTCTCCATTTTTTGTTTCTTGATCAGATTTGTTCAATATCTTTTTAAAAGTCTCTATGTCACAATTGTTAATTGCATGACATAGTGTAGGCGGATCTATTTTTATATCTTTGTCTTCATCAGCCTTTGTTAATAATTTTTTAAAAGTATCTTTGTCGCAATTTTTGACTGCAAGATACAGTGAACGAGTATCTATTTCTATAGTTTTATCTTCTAATAAATCTAATAATATACCTGAATGATATTTACTATTTTCAATTGCAATAGTTAATGGTGTTTCCTTTCGATATTCTCCATTTTTTGCTGTTTTATCAGCCTTTGTTAATATCTTTTTAAAAGTATTTCTACCACAATTTCTAATCGCACGACACATTGCATGCGGGTTTATTTTTATGTCACCATCTTCTAATAAAATATCAACTATATCTAATTTATTCTTTTCAATTGCAAGAGTTAATGGTGTATCTCCTAGATATTCTCCATTTTTTGTTTCTTGATCAGATTTGTTCAATATCTTTTTAAAAGTCTCTATGTTACAATTTTTAATTGCAAGACATAGTGTACGCGGATCTATTTTTATATCTTTGTCTTCTAAAGCTTTTGATAATAATTTTTCAAAAGTATCTTTGTCACAATTTTTAACTGCAATATATAGTTCGTACGAGTTTATTTTTATATCTTTATCTTCTAATAAAATATCAACTATGTCGAATTTCTTTTCTTCAATTGCAAGAGTTAATGGTTTCTTTCCTAGATATTCTCTATTTTTTGTTTCTTGATCAGCCTTTTTTAATATCTTTTTAAAGATATCTTTGTCATAACTTTTAACTGCAATATACAGTTCATCCTGGTTTATTTTTACACTTCCATCTTCTAATAAAATAT
>Ga0209737_10000472_pt1 | contig 32873 bp, 24 predicted proteins | sample TergutCu122P3_FD_187284 | JGI IMG/M metagenome (GOLD analysis project Ga0209737, IMG submission 187284) | Cubitermes ugandensis P3 segment gut microbial communities from Kakamega Forest, Kenya - Cu122 P3 (SPAdes) (version 2) | ecosystem: Host-associated > Arthropoda: Insects > Digestive system...
ATCTCATTTTTGTTTTTGGACGCCCGCTATTGCCCGTTTGGGGCAATACGCGGGCGGGCGCGGCTATCTGAGGGCACAGATACGCCGCGCCTTTTATTTTTGTGGGGGAGCATCGCTCCCCCACACCCCCTGCAATGCCTTGCGGCATTGCCTGTGGGTGAAATGGCAAGGCACTTCGTAGCCAACCCAATGCCAGGAACATTCAAAGGGGTAATCCTTTCAATCCAAAGGCAACAATTTATTTCCCAAAGCGATACGTAGTATCGCAGGGGGTTCGGGGGAGCGATGCTCCCCCGAAGAAGCGGGGCGTTGCGGGGTGTCCCCGCAGAGGGGGTAGCCGCGTATCGGCCCCCCCCCCTTTCACAAAGGGGGGGGGCGCCGCAGGCGACGGGGGTTTGTGGCCGATAGCGGCGCAGGGGGCGCGGCCCCCTCCAAAAAACGTGTAGAGACAAAAGGCATGCTTTGTCTCTACGTGGATTGTCTTGCCTGAGCAGAGTTCGGGGAGCGAGTCCCCGAGAAGCGACGTCAAAGGGTCTGCTTGGTTTCGGTGATTTCGTAGACTTCGACGACGTCGCCAACTTTGAGGTCGTTGTAGTTTTCGATTGAGAAGCCGCATTCGAAGCCATTTCGGACTTCTTTGGCATCGTCTTTGAAGCGTTTGAGGGATGCAATGCGAGATTCGTAGATGACTTTGCCGCTGCGCAGGAGTCTGCATTTGGCGTTTCGCCGGATGATGCCGTTTGTGACGTATCCGCCTGCAATGGTACCGATTTTGGGGACATTGAAGGTGTTTCGAATTTCGGCATGTCCGATGACGTTTTCTCCGATGATGGGATCGAGGAGCCCGCTCATGGCATCGCGGATGTAGTCGATGGTATCGTAAATGATCGAGAACGACTCAATGACGATGCCTTCGCGTTTGGCAATTTCGGCGGCGCGGGCTTCGGGACGGGTGTTAAATCCGATGATCATGGCGTTGGAAGCAACGGCCAGCTGGACATCACTTTCGGTGGTGCCGCCTACGGCAGAGTGGACGACGACAAGTTCGACGTCGCTGGTTGAGAGCGCACCGAGGGATTTGATGAGCGCTTCGAGCGAGCCCTGGACATCGGCCTTGATGATGATGTTGAGCTGCTTGTTGTCGTTGAACTGTGACCAGGGGTCGAACTTTCGCGAGGTGAGGTCGGCGTTTCGCTTCCGCTCTTTGATTTGCGTGGTGAAGGACTTGGCGATTTTCTCATCCTGTGTGACGAAGAAGGGTTCGCCGGCATCGGGAATGTCTGAGAGGCCGGTGATCTCGACGGGGGTCGACGGCCCTGCGACCTGGATGCTTTTGCCCTTGTCGTTGATCATGGTCTTGACTTTGCCCGAGCATGCGCCGCTGACGAGGATGTCGTTGACGCGCAGCGTGCCTTCCTGGACAATGAGAGACGCGACGATGCCGCGGCGGTTGTCCTTGTAGGCTTCGAGGAGGATGCCGCGGGCTTCCTTGTCGGGATTCGCCTTGAGTTCGAGAACCTCTGACTGGAGCTGAATCAGCTCAAGGAGCTCCTGGACGCCTTCGCCGGTCAGGGCTGAGACGTTTTTGAACAATGTCGAGCCGCCCCATTCCTCAGCAATGAGTTGGTATTCAGTGAGCGCTTGTCGGACACGTTCGGGGTTGGCGCTTGCCTTGTCGATTTTATTGACGGCAACGATAATTGGAACGTTGGCGGCTTTGGCGTGATTGATGGCTTCGACGGTTTGCGGCATGACGCCGTCATCGGCGGCCACGACGAGAACGACGAGGTCGGTGACTTTAGCGCCCCTTGCGCGCAGTGCCGTGAAGGCCTCGTGCCCGGGCGTGTCGAGGAAGACGACCTTGCCATTGGCAGTGTCAATGGTGGAAGCGCCGATGTGCTGTGTGATGCCGCCTGCTTCGCTTGCGGTGACGCGGGAATTTCGGATGGCATCAAGGAGTGACGTTTTGCCGTGATCAACGTGTCCCATGACGGTGACCACGGGGGCGCGCAGGATCAGGTCTTCCGGCCGGTCAGCCCGGGACTCGGTGAAGGCTTCTTCCTTGAAGCTGACGTCTTCGATGGTGTAACCATGTTCGGCAGTGATAAGTTCGGCAGTTTCGAGATCGACGGTTTGGTTGACCGTCATCATGAGGCCGAGGTCTTTCATGAGGAATCGAATGACTTCTGCGGCTTTGACGCCCATTTCCTTGGCGATATCGGCGATAGAGATGTTGCCGGCGAGCCGGATGACGCGCTTGTGCTCGGCCATTTGCGGGTGATTGACCTGAGGTTTTTCGAAGACGGGCGCTTTTTGCCCCTTCTTTCCTTTTTTGAAACCGATATTGCCGGTATTGTTGGTGTGGGAATTGCGTTGCGTGGGGGCGCCGTAGATCTGCTGCTGATTGACGACGGTGCGGGGACCGGGGCTTTGGCGCACCACCTTGTCGTTGCCTGTACTGCTCGGGGGCGTTGTGCTGAACTTTTTGTTATCGCGTACGAGCATGGCCCGAATCAGGGCGGGGTCGATGGCACCGGTGATGTTGGAGGGGCGTACGACCTTCTTCTTGGCGGCATCGGCTTCCGTCTCCGTTGGGACAACACTGGTGACAACCTCAGCAGGCGCAGGTTTTTTGCTTTTTGCCTTGGGTTTGGCGACAACGGCATCCACGTCGGCATCAGAGGCATCTACGTTGAGTTCGTCGTCGGTCTCAAGTTGAGAGGCGTCATCGTCATCCGTAAAGCTTGCTTCGATCTTGATGGCGGGTTCCTTTTCGAACTTGGGGGCGATTTCGAGGACGTGTTCGTTTTTTTTGCGCGATTTTTTTTCGCTTTCGAGCTTGCTGTCCTCATGGCCTGCAGAGTCGTCTTTTTTGTCCTTTTTATGGGACAGGGCTGCATCTTTGTTTTTGGTGACGGACTCGGACTGTGCAAGCGCCAGGGAGTCCTGTGTTTCCTGGCTGAGTTCTGCAGCGGTGGACGCCTGCGCTTTGGTGGAGGCAGCCGGGCCTTCATCGCTGGACGCCGCAGCATGTGAATTGGCGGCAGCACGTGCCGCCTCTGCTTTTGAGGCGAGAGTTTTGGCCGGCCCAGTGGCGGCACCGGTCTCAGCAACGTCCGGGCCAACGCCTTCATCGTCGCGCCGGCGACGGATACGCACAGTGCCCTTTGACGTGGACTGGGAACGTGCATCAATGGCACTTCCTCCGCGTGCCTGACGCTGGCTGGCTATGGCCTGCTGCACTATTTTGACCTGCTCGTCACTCAGTGTGTTCGTATGCGTCCTGACTGAAAATCCCAGTCCCATGCCATTGATCTGATCGATCAATTGCTGGCCATCCAAACCTAGGGTGGCCGCTAATTCAACAACCTTCGTCGATTTCGCCATGCTCTCTCTGAGCCCTTCCTGCGTCAAACAATTCCCAATCTACACAGATGATGGGAATCTTCCCCAAAAAAACACAAAATCTCTTCGCACCTTATATGACGCTTCCCTTCGTGCTTCAAGACAATGTGTCCAAACTTCCAGAATAATCTCCTCGCCATTGAGGTTCGGTGTCGCCACTAGATGTGCGAACCAAGTCTTACGATAATCGACTCTAACTCGATGAATTCCTGGCACAGGGCACCAGGCAGCCACCCCAGCACGACCCTGTCAGAAGCGCCAAAGAGACGCCCGTAGTGGTCGCGATCCAACAGCCCCAGGCAGGGCAATGCTTTGCGCAGTGCATTTGAGCGGTACTTTTGCTGTGTGGACTCCGAAGCATCCGTTGCCAGGATATAGCAGGATAAGGCACCGTTTTTTGCGGCCTCTTCGACGCACTCGGCGCCCATCAGCAGCGTGCCGTTGCGTTTGCCTGCCAGGAGGCATTCTTCGTAGCGTTTTCTGAGTCCGGGCAGCAGAACCTCCGTCACAAACGTTTTGACATCCGACAGGCTGTCTTTGCAGTCCAGCTTTGTAACACGACGAAAGGCATTCGCAAAAGCCTTCTCAAGGCAGGCCATCTGGGCACAGACATAATAGCCGCGCCCCGGCAGCTTCTTTCGCAGATCGAAGCACAGGCTGTTGCCAAGCCGTCCAAAGCGCAGCAATGCTGCCTTCTGGCCACGGCTGCGGCAGCAGATGCAGCGGCGCTGTGGCTCGCTTTGTTCGGGAAGGTTCGTCGTCTCGCAGTGCATCCACCCTCCTAATCTTCCCCGTTGCCGGCATCGTCGTCCCAATCCTCATCGTCCTCATCGTCCTCGTCGTCGATGGGGAAGACGTGCTCGCCGTGCTGCGCTACGACATGTGCATAGGCCTCAGCCAGCGAAGCAAGTCCGTTTTCGGTGAGATAATTCTCGAAAGCAGCACGCGCTGTATCGATTTCCTCTTCGGAATACCCCGCTTCGGAGATGGCAATTTGTTTGAGCCGGTCGATGATCTGTGGTGCCAGATTCGCGCCGATGCCCGTGCGGGCATCCATGCGCCTGGCGTTGCCTTCGACGAAGAGCCGGTTCAGGCTGATATAGCCGGCATCGTAGATCTGGCGCCCCTGGCGCTCGGAGAGACCAAGGAAGGACGAGATATCGCCAACGCTCCGATCCTCCCGATCCTTATCGGCACGGCTCCGTGCCGCGTCGTCGAGAATCTTGGTGGCTTCGGCAACAATTTTTTCGGCATTGTCCATGCCAAAACCCGGAATTTGAGCCAATTCGAGCGGGTCGACCTGAGCAATGTGATCGAGTTTGTTGTAACCCAGCGCAAACAGGGTATCAATGAGGGATTCCTCAATGTCGCTGTTGGCCATAAGTGCACGCTTGGCTTCCTGCATGAGTTCGTTGAGCCTTGACTCACTGATGATGTCGAGGTTCCAGCCCGTAAGCTGTGCGGCCAGCCGGACATTTTGCCCGCCTCGGCCGATGGCCAGCGAGAGCTGATCATCCGGGACAATGAGCTCCATGGCGTTTGTGGCTTCGTCGATGAGGACTTTGGAAACCTCAGCCGGGCTGATGGCACTGCACACGAATCGCGCAGCTTCATCGTGGAAAGGCACGATGTCGATTTTTTCGCCGCGCAGCTCCTGGACGACTGCCTGAACGCGCTGACCGCGCATACCGACACACGCCCCGACGGGATCGACGTCACTGGCCGTCGAGTAGACAGCCACTTTGGTGCGCATGCCCGGCTGACGTGCCACGCGAAGGATCTGCACGATACCTTCGTAGATCTCCGGCACAACCTGCTCAAAGAGTTTAACCACCAGAGCAGGATCCGTCCGGCTCAGGATGATCTGAGGCTCGCGGCTGCTGCGCTGAACATTCTTAACATAGGCGTCAATGCGATCACCTGCCCGATAAGACTCTCGCGGTGTTTGCTCGCGTGCCGGCAAAATGGCATCGGTGCGATCCAAATCCACGATAATGCTGCCCTTTTCGAAACGCCGGACAATGCCGGAAATGAGATCGCCCTTTCGGTCTTTGTATTGATTGTAGACGATATCCTGTTCTGCTTCGCGCATGCGCTGCAAAATAACCTGCTTGGCCGTTTGGGCTGCAATGCGCCCAAAGCTCAGCTTGGCACTTTCCAGATTGAGGAGGGAGCCGTAGCTCTTGTCCTGCTCCCGGGCACGATACGCATCCTCACTTCGGTAGAATATCTGCACCAGAAGCTCATCCCCGAGATGAACACTGAAGCCATGATCATTCGCATCTTCGAGGGTAATGTCACGGTAGGGATTGTCCACCTCTTCGGCTACCTGGAGGATCTGAAACAACTCGATCTCGTCAAGCTCCTCGTTATAGTAGGCTTCGATCTCGCGCTGCTGACCAAAGACACGCTTGGCAGCGGTTGCCAGGGCAACCTCCAGCGTTTCGATCAAAACGGAACGATCGACCCCCTTTTCACCGCTAACCTGCTTAATGACTTCACTGAGTTTCAGATCCACAAATCCTTCTCCCTATATAAAATGCGCCTCAATGCCGGATACCGCCATTCAGTGCTCGCCTCTTCCATGTTTGAATTCAACGCCCCCAGGCCATTAAAACTTGCGTTTGTTCTGAGTCTTCGTGGCCCATGCAAATACCGTGCGCACAGACTTGATGGATGCCCATGGCACCGACATCTCGCCCTGGGCTGTCTTGAGGTGGAGCGTCTGAGTGTCATCATCGACGGAGGCAAGCAAGCCTTCATGCGAAGAAACCTCTTCTCCCCTCACCGCCAAATGCACCTGCTCTCCCACGGCGTATCGAATTTGCCGCCACGTCGACAAGTCGCGCTCAATGCCGGGGCTCTCGACGATCAGGCGATATCGCTCGCTGATCGGATTCTCCAGGTCCAGCATCGCCCCCACCTCGCGGTTGGCGTCTGTTAGGGCTTCCACATCCACCCCCCTCGTGCCCTGGCGATCAACCACAAGACGCAGCACCAGTTCTCGCCCTTCACGCTTGAGTTCCAAGGCGTGGAGCACCAATCCAATCTGAGCCAACACGGGCTCGACAAGTCTTTCCAGGCCATCCATACTCAACATGACGCTCTCCGCAAAAATACAACACGCGCCCGAATGAGCGACGAGAAAATTGCTTCGCTGTCATTCCTTGAGAAAAGGAAAACGCCGCTCAGGCACCAAAAGGAAAAAATCCCTCTGGTGGTCACCCAAAGCCAGGTGACACGCCCGAAAACAAGGCCCAACCAAAGTTGAACCGACAACAACCGGCACTCAAACAGAGTGCGCGCAAGAAAAACCCGGGAAAGATAAACACTCCCCCGGGAAGTCATGCGAAAGAAGGGACTCGAACCCTTACACCCAAACTGGGAACAGGAACCTGAATCCTGCGCGTCTACCAATTTCGCCACTTTCGCGTGATCCGAAAACGCGTTTCGAACCAACGCCCTACTAGCAAACGCCCCCATGGATTGCAACAGAAAAATTGTGAGGGTGACGATTTATATTTGCACAGTTCGTGGGGTGACAAATTTGTTGGTTGTTGGATGGCAACGAATTGGCAGATTGGGACAACAAATGTCTGAACAGGATGATGCACTTCGCCCTCTACCCAGAGCGATGCGGCAGCATCGCAGGGGGGGCGGGGGGCACCCCCTGTCGGCAAAATCTCCCTCGCTTCCTAGAATCTGCGCCATTTGGGCGCTGCGCTCTTGGCGAGTGCAATAATGTGCATTGTTGTCGTCAGCGGCGTCGTTGTGGTCGGTCACGTACGAGAGTACGCTCCCTTCCACGCCTCCTTGTTTCCTGGAATCTGCACCATTTCGACGACGCGACAGGCCGATAAGGCGAGTGCGATAGCGGCGCAGGGGGCGTGGCCCCCTCAGGCAAAAAACCATGTGGTCTTTGGCGGGAAATCGTTTTATAACGCCCATTCATGGCTGACGCTCCAGGGCGGGCGCAAGGATACTTGTTTCTTCACAGTTTGGAGGGAAGATATGGTCGATGTTTCTCAGGTAACGGTTCCCGGCACTGGCAAGTTGTATGCTCGTTTTGAGACGACCCAGGGGGATATGGTGGCGGAGCTCTATGAGGATCTGGTGCCGACGACGGTAAAGAATTTTGTGGGTCTGGCAACAGGGCAGATTGAGTTCACCGACGAGCGTACCGGTGAGACGGCGAAACGTCCTTTCTATGATGGCATCATTTTTCACCGGGTGATACCGGAGTTCATGATTCAGTGCGGGTGTCCGCGCGGGGTTGGGACGGGCGGCCCCGGTTATAAGTTTCGCGACGAGTTCAATCCAAAGCTCCGCCACAGCGGGATTGGCATTCTGTCGATGGCGAATGCCGGTCCGAACACGAATGGCTCCCAATTCTTTATCACCGAGGTTGCGACGCCTCATCTCGACAATCGCCACTCTGTTTTTGGCAAGGTGATCGAGGGAACGGATATCGTCAAAAAAATTGCGCGCGTGCGGCGCGACCATCGCGACAAGCCGCTTGAGGATGTCGTGCTGAAGCATATCACGATTTATCGTGCCTAGGCAGCGGCCGTCTGTTTGAAAGGCGCGCCCTTGTGCGCGCCATTTTTGTTTTTTCTGGGCAGCGTTGAGCGTTTTTCGGGGAGATATCATCATGGCAAAGATTCAGTTCGAGATAGTGCCTAATATTTATGAGATTGGCCTGTTTCGGCGCACGCTGAGTTCGCGCCGCCGCCTTCGCCTGACGACGCTGCTGGCAACACTGGCATTGTTCGGGGCATTTTGGGGGGTGGGGGTATATTTACGCAGCCTGACGGCGTGGCCGATGGTCGACATCGCATTGATTCTGTTGTTATTGGGCGGCGCCCTTGTGGGGGGGTATTTGTGGGCGCTGACGATTGGCGATGTCATTTTTCGCGGCCCATGGCGTGAGAAGATGCTCTATGGGGACAGGTATGTGCCGGAAGATGGCAAGGCCCAGGAGGCGCTTCTTAAGAATCGGAACATCTATTTCATTTTATTATGGGCAGTGTCGCTTATGGTACTCATTTTTGGGGGTGACCTGGTGACGGGCCGGCATCTGGCCTGGTATCAGGAGACGGGCACGCTCCTGGCCTCGATGAAAAGCGAGGATATGGAAACCCGTAGAGGGGCACTGGTCTCGCTCACGAACCCGCTTCAGGCGAAAGCGTGGGAAAACATGGAGGTGCGGGCGGGCGTGGTGAGTTTGCTGGATGACGCGTCAGAAGACATCGTTGCGCTTGCTGCCTATGTATCGAGCCGGGCGCTGATCGTCGAAGGGGCGCAGCAGCTGATGGGGGTCGTAAGCAATACAAAACTTTCGCCCTTTGTCCGGGCAGAGGCTGCAACGGCGTTGGGGCGAATGGCATGGAAGCCCGCGCGAGGCGTACTTCTGACAACCCTTCGGCAGACTTTTGCAGAAAATCGCGCTGAATCGGTGCTGATGCCGGCCATCCTGTTCGCTTTCTTCGACATGGAAAAAGATGCGGCGGCCGTCCAGGACACCATGACCATTCTCGAAACCTGTTTCGATACCAGAGACTGCAGCGACGACCTTCTGACTTACGCGTTCTTCTATCTCAAGTCCCTGCGCGTTCACCGTGCTTCCGCGCTGGCTTTTCGCTATTTTGACGATACCTCTCTTCCACTGGGTAGCCGCTGTATGGCTGCCGATCTCCTGCGCTTCATCGCCACCAAAGATGAGGTTCCCGGCCTGAAAGCGCGATTTGAAAGCACACCAAGCGATGTAGAATGCGGCGACAAGTTCAGAAAATATCACGCAGAAGCGGCGATACACCTGTTTGAGCGCGATCCGCTCCGCGCACTGTTGCTGCGGGGCGTTGGCAATGTCATGGATCAGGCCAACTATGACTGGATCTGGCTGGTTGGCTCAAACGAGCGTGAGCATATGACCACGCGCAAAGTCGCCGAAATCTATGTCCGCGCATTGGACGAACGGCGAAATGCACGCTAGTTTTTTGTTTTTTATGTGGGGGAGTAGGGGCGACCGTCCCGGTCGCCCGGCTCCCCCACACCCCCTGCCGGGCAGATTCTGCCCCTGCGAGCATCGCTTGTGGATGGAGTGGCAATGGGTATCGTTTGTGGCCACAAGCTCGACATTGCAATAAAGTATGAAACTCTGAGGCTGAGGCCATAGAGTGGCTTAGAGCATTTTCTGCTTAAGCGGCGACACAAACAGACAGCGTTTCTTCTGAATGCAAAGCGAGGTATGCTGTCACAGGCAAGGACATTTTGCCACTTCACCCACAGGCAATGCGCAGCATTGCAGGGGGTGTGGGGACTCCCCCTGTCGGCAAATACTCCCTCTTCGAGGGAGATGCCGACATCCCCCTCGAAGAGGGGGACAGAGTTCCCCCACGAAAGGAAACAGATATGACTGAAGTAACATGGTTTGAGGGTATTCTGGGGCATGAGGCGATAAAGCGCGGCCTGGCGCGAGCGCTGCGCACGGGGCGCCTTCATCATGCGCTTTTGTTCACAGGCACCGGGGGCATTGGAAAAGCGATGTTGGCACGGGCGCTTGCTCAGGTGGCTTTGTGCGAGCAGTCATCGACCGAGGGGGAATTTGCCCGATGTGGCCGCTGTTCGGCGTGCATGCGCATCGCCTCGGGCAATCACCCCGATGTCATTGAAATCAGCGAGCCCACGCCAAACCTGAAAATCGAAACCATTCGAAACCTGCAAAGCCGCCTGGCTTTTGCGCCGTTCGAAGCCAGGAAGCGTTTTATCCTCTTGCACGATGCCCACAAAATGCAGGAAGCGGCGGCGAATTGTCTTCTTAAAACGCTTGAGGAACCCGACCCTTCGACGACTTTCATTCTCATGACGTCCCAGATTCAGCGCCTTCTGCCAACCATCGTGAGCCGCTGCCAGACGGTGCGCTTTGCCCCCTTTCCGAGCGAACAGATTGCGCAATTTTTGCAGACACGGGGTCTCTCCCCGATGCAGGCTCAACAGATTGCAGCGCTTTCTTCCGGCAGTATCGGCACGGCGCTTGAGCTCTCCGAGGGCGACGATAAGGACAAGGTTCTGCGCGCATTTGAGGGGATTCTCGGCCTGACGACAGCCGCCGACGCATTCTCTCTGGCTGAAACCATCAAAGAAGACAAACTGCTCTTCGACGCCATCCTTCTCATGCTTTTGACCTATATCCGGGACATTGCCCGCCTTAAATCCGGCTGCGAAACGGTCTCGCTGGCGCACTACCTGCCTTCGATGCAGGCGCGCCTGCCCTGGGTCACGATGTCCAATCTCATGCGCGCCATGGCCCTTATCGACGATGTCCGCGCGGCTTTCCTCGGCAATGCCAATGCCCTCCTCGGCTGGGAGCGCGTGCTGTTGGGAATGTACGGCGTCATCTACGCGCGGTAGTTTTTTTATTTGTTTTGTGGGGGAGCATTGCTCCCCCACACCCCCTGCGTGCCTCCCCTTTAGGGGAGGTGGCGGCGAAGCCGACGGAGGGGTGCGCGTATCGCTTGTGGGCAGAGGACAAAGTGCATTGTTTGTGGCGGCATGCCTGAGCATTGCGAGCAGAAGGAACGCTCTCTGCTTGTGCCGCTACTTACGCTGAAAGCGCTTTGAGCTATGGGGTAGTCTTGGGCTGACATGCGCCGTTGGAAGCACAAAACTCACCGACACTGCATGCTCCTGGAGTATCGCCGCATTGGCATAATTGATCGCCTGCGCATTTTTCTCCCAAATTACAGGGTGATACCGCTTGCAAATTCGAACATCGGCACAACCAATCCACGCAATGTGCGCCCGCGCCACAGTCTACCCCTCGAAAATTGTCATTCTGCACGTTAGGATCATTGCACTCGCCCCTGGCCCCACAGTTTGTGTAGCTCGTTTTGGGGTCGATACACTTGCCATTGCAAATAATCCATCCAGTTCGACACTCACAGTTGCCAATACTAGGACTAGAACACCAACACTCTCCGCCGGAAGTGCAAAACTTACCGTCATCACACACACTGGTACCGCATTGACATTTACCGTTAACGCAGATTTCCCCCAAATTACAGGTTGTCGTCGCACCTGAGCATAGACACAGTCCACCCTCGCAACTTGCGTCCTTGCCACAGTTTTCTCCTTGGAAATCGGGATTCAGCTTGCCACCATCACTGCACCTGCCCCTGGCGCCACAGTACGCTTCGCTTGTCTGTGGGTCGATACACGTGCCTTTGCAACGAATAAACCCAGGTACACACGCACATTGACCGTTGGTGCACTTCTCTCCAGTGCCACAGGTCTTGCCCTGGTAGTCGTCACTATTAGAGGCTGAACTGGAACACGTCCCATTCAATGCTGCCCCGCAATATTCCGGATCACTTGCTGGATCGATGCACTTGCCATCGCAGACCACCTCATCGCTCTGGCAAGTGACAGGTGTCTTGACGCAAACACCCTCATCGCAAAACTGTCCAGCAGTACATTCATCACCGGCATTGTTCCCGGTACAATTGCCACGGGCTCCACAATAGGTGAGACTTTTTTGGGGGTTAACACAGAGACTGCTACAAAAAATCTCGTTTTCCGGGCACTTGCACGCACCATCCTGGCAGGTTGTCCCATTGGTGCAAGTTGGATTTTTGCCACATACGCACTGGTTGTCTTCGTTACAAACTTCGCCCTTAGCGGTGCAATTGACGCCGCCACAGGAGGAATTCTGATTAACGCATTTATCTTCTGTAATGTTGTAGAAAAATCCAGGTACGCAACCATCGTGTAAACACATGCCATTATTGCATTTTCCGGGTTTTGCATTCTTATCAATATCAAAAAAATGAGTTGTACAATTTTTGCATGGTGCATCACCACAGCATTCGTTTGTGTCGCGTACACACATGTTACCTCTCACACTGTAGCCTGAAACACATTTTGCGATCGTACACTTGCCGTCTCTGCATACGACGGCAGAAGCAAAATCAAATTTTACATTTGTGCAATCTGCGCCATAAGAACCACATGATGTCAGAGTGTCGATGACACATGATTTAGCGTCAGCAGTAACATGATACCCCACCTCGCATTCGGTGATTTTGCATGTTCCATCGCTGGTGCATTCGGCTGCTTTGACATGGTTTATTTTTGTGCAATCTGTGCAATTCGAACCGCATCGGCTGAGTGTATTTTCGCATGAACACCCCTCTTCACTTGATGTACAAGTTGAGGGACAAACGCCCGCAGGTACTTCAGAACACGTTAAGTCCACACATTGCCCATTGTCGCACATTTTGCCATTGTCGCAAGCATTACACGTGTTGCCATCTATTCCACAGCTTTTTACATTAAACGCGCCCGCCACGCATGTGCCTTCACTTAAACAGTAATCCTCCTTGCACTCTAGAGCCACGCATGTGTCATTGGTGCATGTGCCGCTTACCCAGCCATTGAGTTTTGTGCAGTTTTGTGCGGGATTTCCATTCCCACAGGTACTTTCGTCGCTTGGCTTGCATTTGCCGTCAGCGATGCTGTAGCTCGCTTTACAGCCAGTCACCACGCATTCGCCAGTTTGAACATTGCAATAACCCGTTCCTCCGTCTGGCAGTTCAGTGCAGTTTAGATCCACGGAGCTGCAGGCAGTGTCGCTGTTCTCTTCACATATGACTTCTCCGGTTTCATCAGGCTCAGACTCATGATAGCCTTGCAGACACCGATCAGCTTTGCACACGCCATCGTTACAACTAATTTCCGCCGCAGCAATGATCAGACACGGCCGGCAATCCGATCCACACAGAGCAGCACCGCTTTCCTGACATTCGTTTTGGCGAATGCAGGCGTTTTCCCCGCAGTCTATACACAATCCGTCCTGACAGACAGAGGTGCCAGAACACGCTATGCCCATATAATTATCGGTTTTTGCCGCATCATTGCATTCACCAAGTGCTGCTCCGCAAAATTTTGGATCGGTCTGAGGATCAATGCATTTGAGAATACCCAGGTCATTATCCAGACAAGACGTCATATTCCTTGGGCATCGGATGCTTTGAATACAAAATGCTGTGTTGCCTCCATCTATCCGGCAAACATGACTTTTCGGACAATTATCGTGCTTAAAGGACAATTTGAAATCTTCGCACTTGCCTCTCTCGCACTTCCCCTCGGCGGTGGCAATGTACGCCAACCCAGGGCATTTGGGGGCAACCGAGCCATCGTCATTGACAAATTCTTTGTGCAGCGCATCATCCCATTTGCAGCCGGTCAGTACCAGCGTAAAAAAACATAAAAAATGAAAAAAACACCTTGCTACATTAATTCTGTTCTGTTCTGTTCTGTTCTGTTCTGTTCTGTTCTGTTCTGTTCTGTTCTGTTCTGTTCTGTTCTGTTCTGTTCTGTTCTGTTCTGTTCTGTTCTGTTCATCACTCTCAACCCTTATGCAAAGCGTTAAAAAATACCGCAACATATTCTAACACAGACGTGATAATCTGACAAGTGCATTTTGATTTTGAAATGTGCAGCAAATTTCATCTGTGCCAAACATGCAGTTGTCATGTCCCATACCAAACACGCCATCTCATGATAAAAAATGTTGCCCCTTGTGACGATTTTTGTATCCAATCTGTCATCAAACCGCAAAATCCTTGACTGTGAACCGATTTGGACGTAGCCTTTATCGGCTGTCGCAGGGCCAAAATTTGAGGCTCTGCCTACTCGTTATCCATCGATCGTGTATCGATATTGCTCAGGAGTGTTGTCATGGGAAGAGGTGATCGTCGCAGCAGTCTGAAAATGTCCCGCCTCAAGGCGCAGAAGAAGAAAAAAGCCCGTCAGGTGCGAGCCACTGCGGCTGTCAAGGCTGCCCGGAAGTAAAACAGGCAATTGTTTCATTGTGAAGTGCTGAATTTCATGCAGGCGCAGTGGCGCGGTGTTTGGGATTCGGCATTTTTTGCATTATCTCGGCGCTTCTGGTGCGTCAGGTGGGTGATTTTATGAGTGATCATTGTTGTGAGGCGCAAGCTCCGTCGGCAGAATCTTTGCGCCGCGAAAAACTGCACCGTTTGCGGCACTCCACGAGCCACATCATGGCCGAGGCAGTGTTGTCGCTTTTTCCCGAGGCAAAATTTGCCATCGGCCCCGCCATTGCCGACGGGTTCTACTACGACTTTGATTTGCCGCAGCCTCTGGTCGAGGCCGATCTTAATCGGATCACGGCCAAAATGCGCGAAATCATCAAGGCCAACCTGCCCTTCGAGTGCCGCAGCATGACCAAAGACGAGGCTCGCGTTTACTTTGGCGAGCTCGGTCAGACATATAAGCTCGAACTCATCGACGGCATCCCCGGCGACGAAGTATCGATTTATGCGCAGTCTCAGTTTGCGGATCTGTGCGCCGGGCCGCACGTCCGGCGAACAGGCGAGTGCAAGCATTTCAAACTGACGAGCCTGGCGGGTGCCTATTGGCGAGGGGATTCGAACCGGCCGATGCTGCAGAGAGTCTATGGCACCGTGTGGCCGACAAAGGACGAGCTGGAGGCTTTCCTTGAGATTCAGGAAGAAGCCAAAAAGCGCGATCACCGCAAGCTTGGCAAGGAGCTTGAGCTTTTCTTCTTTCACCCCTACTCGCCCGGTGCCATTTTCTGGCAGCCCAAGGGCTATACCATCTATCGCGAACTGCAGGATCTGTGGACGTCGATTCAGCGCGCAGAGGGGTATGTCGAGATCCTCAACCCGATCATGTACGATTCGGAGCTGTACAAGCTCAGCGGCCACCTCGATCATTACGCCGATGCCATGTACAAGCTTGAGCAGGATGGGCGCACCATGTGCCTCAAGCCCATGAACTGCCCCGATACGATGCTCTTTTTTAAGCAGCGAAAACACAGCTACCGCGAGCTGCCGCTTCGCGTGTCCGAGCGGCAGGCACTTCATCGCAACGAGATCAGCGGCGCCCTGAGCGGCATGACGCGCGTTCGCCTGTTCACCCAGGACGATGCGCACCTTTTTGTCACACCAGAACAGATCGAAACAGAAATTGCCCGCCTCCTCGATCTCGTCGACCGCCTCTACAAACTCTTTGACCTGGACTACAAGTTCTACCTATCCACTCGCCCGGACTCCTTCATGGGTGATGTCGCCCTCTGGGATCAGGCCGAAACTGCCCTCGAAAACGCCCTCAAAACCAAGGCGCTTCCCTACAAGGTCAATCTCGGCGACGGCGCATTCTACGGCCCGAAAATCGACATCATCATTCAGGATTCCCTGGGGCGAAAGATTCAGTGCGCTACCATCCAGCTCGACTTCCAGCTTCCTGAGCGTTTCGAACTGGAATACATCACGCCAGACAATACCGTCGCGCGGCCTGTCGTCATTCACAGGGCGATTTTGGGCTCCTATGAGCGTTTCGTCGGCATTCTGCTCGAACATCTGGCCGGCGCCATGCCAACGTGGCTGGCCCCCGTTCAGGTCGCCTTCCTGCCCATCACTGACGCGTCGATTGACTACTGCCAAGCGGTCGCCAAAGAATGGGAAGCCGCCGGCATCCGCACCTACGTCGACGACCGCAGCGAAAAAATCGGCTACAAAATCAGGCAAGCCGAAATGGCAAAAACGCCCTGCATGATCGTCGTTGGCAAAAAGGAAGTCGAAGACGGCAAAGTCAATGTCCGCACCTATCGCGATGGCGAACGCGGCCTGTCCGATCCGGCCGCCATCAAGGCAGAAATCCTGCAGCGCATCGCCGAACGCACACTCGACGTCAACATCCGCAAACTCAACATTGATGCCTTCATTTATTCCGAAGACGTCGATGCCGAAGAGAAGGATTATTAGGGGGCAGCGCCCCCTGCGCCGCTATCGCGCTCGCCCTATTACTGACGGCAGGGTCGCGGCGTCGAAATGGTGCAGATTCCAGGAAGCATTGCAGGGGGTGTGGGGGAGCAATGCTCCCCCACAAAAAAATCAAATGCGCATGAGCAGCATGGCGTCGCCGTAGCTGTAGAATCTGTAGCCTTTGGCAATGGCATCGGCATAGGCGGTCATGATGGTTTCGTGCCCGCCGAATGCGCTGACCAGTACCATGAGTGTGGATCCGGGCAGATGGAAGTTCGTTATCATGGCATCGACGACACCGAAGCGGAAGCCCGGGCGGATGAAGATGTCGGTTTCATAAGTGCCGGGCACGAGCTTGCCGAATCGTGCAAATTGATCTTCAAGGCTGCGTACGACGGTTGTGCCAACGGCCACGACCCTGCCGGCGGCCAGGCGGGTTTTTGCCAGGGCATCGGCAAGCTCGGGTGAGATAAAGTAGCGCTCCGAGTGCATCACATGGGCGTCGAGGCTTTCGGTTTGAACCGGGCGAAATGTGCCCGGGCCGACGTCGAGCCTGAGCCTGGCAAACGTGACGCCTTTATCCTGCAGGCGCTGGATGAGTTCGGGGGTAAAGTGCAGGCCTGCCGTTGGGGCAGCCACGGCGCTTCCCGACTGAGCGTAGACGGTCTGGTACTGTTTGTCGTCGGAAGCCTCATAAAGGCTGTCGCCTTTGGTCTTTCGGCGTTTGACGATATAGGGCGGCAGCGGCAATTGTCCCACGCGGCCGAGCATTTCCACAATCGGTTCGGACCCAAGAAATTCGACGTAACAAAGCGATTCCCTTGTCTCCGTGTCGCGCCAGAGCCTGACCTGGATGGTTTCGTCGTTGACAGCAATCAGAATTTCGTCTGCCGGAAAGTGCCCGCCTCGATACAGGCAGGTATGAATGCGGGCATGGTGCGTGACGTCGTCGGTCAGGAGAACCTCAATAACAGCGCCTGTTGCGCGCCGAACGTAAAAGCGCGCCTTTTGCACCATGACGTCGTTGACGACGAGGCAGTCGCCCGGCTTGAACCAATCGACGATGTCGCGAAACACCAGGTGTTGGCGGGCATCGCCGTCGACAACGAGGAGCCGTGCGCTGTCGCGGGGATCGGCGGGGTGGGTGGCGATTTGTGTCTCAGGGAGCACGAAGTCGTAGGCGGATGTTTGTGTCAGATCGGGCATGAGGAGAGGATTTGCTCGCAATGGCAGGCGGCTCTGTTGCCGTCCCTGCAATGAAAAATTGCCACCATGGGCAACATTTGTAGCCCAAAGCGATGTATATATATCCCCTGTGGCACACTTTTGGCAAGAATTCCCAGGGTATTGTGCATCAGCTTCACTTATCACCTGAGCGTAAAATGAGTGGTTAGGTTACATGGCTCACAAAGCAAAAACAGCTTGCAAGCGTAAGCGGTCATTTTCTGTATCCGGTGCCCAGGGCGAAAAAGATAAATTCGCTGGGCGTGAAAAAATCAGTCCGGAAATCGAGGCATTGCGTGCCCATCCACAATTGGCAAACCAATACAGAGTTCTTCGCTCCATTGGGCGCGGCGCACAGGGAACGGTTTACGAAGCACGCGATATCCGCACGGGCGAGATCGTTGCCATCAAGGCATTATCATTTCGCGAAATGTCCGACTGGAAAGCCTCCGAACTCTTCATGCGCGAGATTGCGTTGCTCAAATCCATGCAAATTGAGGGGACGCCGCGCTATATTGATGCCATTGACGCTACCGCCAGCCCGCAGCCTTACTATTTTCTCGTCCAGGAGTTCATTCCGGGTGAATCGTTTCAGGTCAAACTGGACAGGGGCGAGACATTCTCCACCCAGGCGGTGATTGCCATCGCACTTGCGATCATTCCGATTCTCGAAAAGCTCAGAGGCTACTCCCCGCCGATTGTGCACCGCGATATCAAGCCTTCGAACATCATGATGACGCCATATGGCGACATCTATCTGATCGATTTCGGTGCGGCCATGTTCAGCGAACGCCGTACAGGCGGATCGACGTTCGCAGGCACAGCAGGCTACATGGCACCCGAGCAATGCATGGGCACTTCAACCCCGGACTCCGACGTTTACGGGCTGGGTGCCACGCTCATCCACCTGCTCACGGGCATCGCCCCCTACAAGATGCAGATGCAGGAGCGTTCTGCTATCGTTTCGAAAAGGCACGCAGGCGCCTTTCCATGCTCCATAACGCTTCACTTTAAGCCTTATCTTCCCAAGAGAACACCCCACTGGTTCGTAAAATTACTCGAAGTCATGGTGTCGCCTTACCCCAACCAACGGGTCAAAAATCTGGCTCGCCTCGTTCGTGTCATACGTAACATTGGCGGGGCCGAGCTTGAAGGGCATTCGATGTACTCTGAAGAAGCCGCACACCTGGCAAGTATGAAGTGCATGGGATATCAACCTATTATTCCTTTTGGTGTGATACTTCTGACCACACTTCCAGTCATTGTTTTTTTATCTGTCTATTTGTTTGTCCATTTGGAAAAGCTTACCCTTTACAGCGATATTTTTCATAGCGGCGATATTTTTCGTTTATTCTCCATTGTGGGCGCTATTATGCTCTTCTTTCTCAAAAAATATTTCTTCGGCAAGGCTCTGGAAAAATCCTATGAAATGAACTCAGAAGTTGAGCAATTCCATGAGGTTGGAGAAGCACAACACAGGAAAGTGATGGAGCACTACGGCGTAAGGGAATCCACTTTCTGTGAAGAACAGACTGCCTGGGAGCTTTTCAAGAATTTGTAAACGCAACCAATAAGTATAGACCAAAACGTTATAGCCTTTTCGATTTTTTCCGACCTTGATGCTCTCACTTGTCATACAAAATTGGTTTTAGCCGATGCTATTCTACACATAAGGAACAGGCATGGAATCTGTCGAACCCGTCGAAAACATTCCCGAAATCGAGGCGCTGCGCATCCACCCGCAGCTGCGCGAGAACTATGACATCCATCGCACCATCGGACGAGGTGCACAGGGAACGGTTTACGAAGCACGTGACCTTCGTACAGGTGAGATCGTCGCCATCAAGGCATTATCATTTCGCGAAATGTCCGACTGGAAGGCCTCTGAGCTTTTCATGCGCGAGATTGCGCTGCTCAAATCGATGCAAATCGAGGGGACGCCGCGCTATATTGATGCCATCGACGCCACCGCCAGCCCACAGTCCTATTATTTTCTTGTCCAGGAGTTCATTCCGGGCGAATCGCTTCAGGCCAAACTGGACAGGGGCGAGAGGTTTTGTACCCAGGCGGTGATTGCCATCGCACTTGCGATCATCCCCATCCTCGAAAAGCTCAGAAGCTACTCCCCGCCGATTGTGCACCGCGATATTAAGCCATCGAACATCATGATGACGCCAGATGGCGACATCTATCTGATCGACTTTGGCGCAGCCATGTTCAGCGAGCGTCGTACAGGCGGATCAACGTTTGCAGGCACGGCAGGCTACATGGCACCCGAGCAATGCATGGGGTCTTCAACCCCGGACTCCGACGTCTACGGGCTGGGCGCCACGCTCATTCATCTGCTCACGGGCATCGCCCCCTACAAGATGCAGAAACAGGAGAACGCCGCCATCGTTCCGAAAAGGAAAAATGGGCGTTTTCTGACCGCATTGCGAAAACCCTTCACTGCCCTTGCCGGTGGCTTCCGAAAACGATGGCCAAGAGACCGCAAAAGGCATGCTGCCGCTTTCCCATGCTCTATGACGCTGCCGTTCAAGCCTTACCTTCCTGTGGATACGCCCCAGTGGTTTGTGGAATTGCTGGAACTCATGGTGTCGCCCTATCCCAACCAAAGGGTCAAAGATCTCGACCGGCTCGTTCATGCCATACGTACCATCGGCGGTGTTGAGCTTGATGGGCATTCGGTGCACTCGGATGCTGCAGCACACCTGGCAAATCTGCGAATCATAGAATACCATCCTGTTTTTCCGTTTAGCATTCACATTACTCTATACCTGCTTGGGATCTTTTTTTATCTTATTGACCGACACCTTCTTTCTGCCGACCATCTCATTAAAGCATTTGTACCTAAGGACGTGCAGACTGTCGTCTTAATTCTAGGTGCACATATTTTTTTTATTCTGATCAATTTGGCTGTTGGGCCGTTCAAAGGTGCTGAAGAGGCACAACATAGGAAAGCGATGGAGCAGTTTGGAAAAGACCCCTCTTTCTACATAACGGATGATCCTTATGGTAGGAAAAGGCCTAAAGACTGGTGGGAGAGAGATGATTAATATATAGATTTCGCAGGAATAGTTGCCAGAGCATCGGAGGTGCGAAACGTGGTCTGTCCCTCACGCCTCCTTGCTTCCTGGAATCTGCACCATTTCGACGCCGCGACCCTGCCGTCAGTGATAGGGCGAGTGCGATAGCGGCGCAGGGGGCGTTGCCCCCTCCGTACGGGCGGTTCGCGAACCGCCCGTACAGATAAGTTCCCCCGCTAGCCATCCAAAACAGCTTCGACGACGGCTTCGGCGGTGATGCCGAATTTGGCGTAGAGTTGTTCGGCGGGCGCTGAGGCGCCAAAGTCTGGCATGCCGATGAACTTGCCTTCTGTGCCGATGAAGCGATCCCATCCGAAGCGGCAGGCTGCTTCGATGGCGACGCGATTTTTGACGGCAGGCGGAAGGACGCTGTCGCGGTAGGTTTGTGCCTGTTCGAGGAAGAGGCACTGCGAGGGCATGGAGACGACGCGGCCGCGTTTTCCGAGGGCTTTGAGTTTGTCGTAGGCGGCGATGGCGATGTCGACTTCGGTGCCTGTGGCGATGAGGATGAATTCGGGGTTGTCGTCGCCGATAAGGGTGTAGGCGCCGAAGGCGAGGTTGGTGGCTGGGGCGTAAAGGGTGCGGTCGAGGGTTTGGCAGTTTTGGCGCGACAGGGCAAGTCCGACCTGGCGGGAGGAGCGGATGGCGTATTTGTAGGCTTCGAGTGTTTCGTTGGCGTCGTTGGGGCGGATGAAGATGAGGCCGGGAATGGCGCGCAAGCTGGCGAAGTGCTCGACGGGCTGGTGCGTGGGGCCGTCTTCGCCTACGCCGATGGAATCATGGGTCCAAATCCACAGGATGTGGGCTTCTGACAGGCTGGCCAGGCGGATGCAGGGGCGCATGTAGTCGCTGAAGACGAGGAAGGTGGCGCCGTAGGGGATGAAGCCGCCGTAGAGGGCCATGGCGTTGCAAATGGAGGCCATGGCGTGCTCGCGTATGCCGAAGAAGAGGTTTCGTCCGCCGCGATGATCCTTGCTGTAGTCGCCGGAGGCTTTGACGTGAGTTTTGTTCGACTCGTGCAGGTCGGCGCTGCCGCCCATGAGTTCGGGCAGGGCAGCGTGCAGGGCTTCGAGGACTTTGCCTCCGGCGGCGCGCGTTGCCATGGGTTTGTTGGCGGGGAAGGGGTCGATTTCGTCCCATCCCTCGGGCAATACGCCCGCCAGACGGCGTTCGAACTCGGCGGCCAGCTCGGGGTAGGCGTTGCGATAGGCATCGTAGGTCGATTGCCAGGCCGCATGGACGGCATCGTATTTGGCAACGCGCGCTTTTCGGCTTTCGGCCACGCGTTCGGGCACAAAGAAGGCCGCGTCGACCGGCCAGCCGTAGGCTGCCTTGGTGAGGCGGATTTCGTCGGCGCCAAGCGGCGTGCCGTGAACCTTGGAGGTGTCCTGCATATGGGGGCTGCCAAAACCGATGTGGGTTTTGATGGCGATGAGTGAGGGTTTTTTGTTCTGCGACTTGGCACTGGTGATGGCCGCGTCGATAGCGGCGAGATCGTTGCCGTCGCCCACTTCGAGCACGTTCCAGCCGTGGGCGGCAAAGCGTGCCTTGACATCTTCGGTAAAACTGATGGCGGTGGTGCCATCAATGGTGATGCCATTGTCATCGTACAGGACGATGAGTTTGCCGAGGCCCCAATGCCCGGCGAGGGATGCCGCCTCGGCGCTGATGCCTTCCATCAGGCAGCCGTCGCCGCAGATCGCGTAGGTGTAATGATTGACGATCTCATGCCCTGGGCGGTTGAAACGCTCGGCCATGTGGGTTTCGGCCAGGGCAAAACCCACGGCGTTGGCAATTCCCTGACCAAGAGGGCCGGTCGTCGTGTCGATGCCGGGGGTAATGTGGTTTTCGGGGTGCCCCGGGGTAATGCTGCCAAGCTGGCGGAAACGTTTGAGGTCGTCGAGGCTGACTTCGAAACCGGCAAGGTGCAGCAGCGCATAGAGGAGCGATGAAGCGTGCCCGTTAGACAGGACGAAGCGATCCCGGTTTGCCCACTTTGGGTGATGCGGCGCGAGATTCATGTGCCGGCTCCAGAGCACGTGCGCCATGGCAGCACATCCCATGGGGGCGCCCGGATGACCGGAATTGGCCGCCTGGACCATGTCTATGGCGAGCGTCCGAAGCGTCGTGACGTTTAATGCATCCAGATCCATTCCGGCCAGCGCCGCATCCCATTCTTTCATCGTTCTACCTCATTTCTTAGTTTTTTTATGTGGGGGAACTCGTTCCCCCACACCCCCTGCAATGCTGCGCATTGCTTGTGGGTGAAGTGGCACGTAGGGGCAGATAATATCTGCCCCCCTTACATACAGGTTCCAATATGGCGCGCATAGGAGAAACAATCTGCGTTTGTGTTTGTTGCTTCGAGGCAGAGGGCTAAGTACCACAAGCGTTAATTTGGTGCAGAACAATTTAATTTTGCGTCAACACAGCAGAGCAGGCATCCTAAATTTTAGAAGGATACGCCTAAATTCCCCTCCATTGGAGGGGTGCCCGAAGGGCGGGGTGGTTTGTTCTAGAGATTGTCATCCTGGCGGGTGCCAATCGGCAAAACGCCGCCGCCATAAAGTCTGAAGCCGTAGGCAGCGACATCATAGACACCGGAAACATAGCTTGTGGGCATGGCCTCGACGGTGAAAAGCGTTCCGGCGCCATCAGGCGTCACCTGCACGTAGTGGTGCTCGTTATTATAGGCCAGGATGAGTTGATAGCCCTTTGTGCCGGGTATCGGCGACATGCCCATCATCAGAAAATCTCCAAAGGGCTCGCTGCGATCAATGGCTCTGGAAAGACGCGTCTCGACTGCGGAAAACGCCTCCGAAACCCGCACGATGTGCTTGGTTTCATGCGCCTCTCCAACGATCTCGAAGGAGATGACACTAAATGGCCATTTGATGATCGGGCGGCGGATGTCACTGAAGTCGAACGGACGATCTGCCCGTGCCTCGCCAGCCCACATCCCAAGACAAGCACACGCAAGCGACATGCACACAAAAAAACGTCTCGCCAATGCCATCCCAAGACTCCTGTCTGATGACGTCCCCACTATATCAGTGCGAACGCCCTAACTGCCTCGCAATTTCACCACAGAAAATCAAAAAATCGAAAACTTCTCCTCACTTCCCATGGGAAAGATGATGATGTCGATGATAGCACGCTCCAAAATGTTGGTTGCCGCCGCTTCTTCGCCCGAACGCGCTACGAAAGCCTTGCGGTTTTCTTCCATATTTTCGGCCAATGCCTCGAAAAAACTATCATCCTCAAGGCCTTTCTTGATCGTGTCCTTCATGTAAACCATCGTGTCCGAAGCCATCGCCCGTGCCAGACGTTCACACCGAGCCCTGTCAAATGCCATGGTATTCTCCCTTGTCGGTGCCCGTGTCTTAAGACGATGCACCCTGCTGCTATGATCCCCTGCCTCGAAGCCGTAGCCTCGACCAAAACGCAGAACCAATCTATTGCCTTGTTTGCCGCAAATGTCAACGCCAATCGCCAGATTCTAACGGTATTTCGACTGTTCCATGTCGCGAATTTCGCCGAGAATCTTAAGGTATGCCTGGTAACGGAAACCGGCAAGCGCGTCAGATTCGACCGCCGCCCTTACGCCACAATCCGGTTCATGCGTATGGCTGCACGGCTGAAAACGGCATTGCTGCGCAAACTCACGAAACTCCGGGAAGCAATCTGCCAGCTCTCCCTGGGCAATGCCCGTTATGCCAAACTCGCGCACGCCCGGCGTGTCGATCACAAACCCCGCTTCAAAAGGCAAAAGTCTCGAAGCTGTCGTTGTGTGGCGCCCGCGCTGGCTCTGAACCGACACCTCACCCACCGCAAGGTTCACGCCCGGAAACAGCGCATTCAGCAGCGACGACTTCCCCACACCACTGTGACCAAGAAACGCCGAGCGCCGGCCCACCAAAGTCTCCCGCAGCGCCTCAATGCCTATGCCACAAAGCGCACTCGCCATGACACACCGATACCCAAGCGCCTCATAAATTCTCACATAGAGCAAATCGAGCTCGCCTGCCAGCTCCCACTTATTCACGACAATCAGCGGCTCAAGGCCGCAGTGGTGCGCACACACCAGATAGCGGTCGATTAAGCCGGGCTTCAGCGGCGGCGCATGAACGCTCGTCACTACCACCAGCGTGTCGAGATTGGCCACCAGACGCCGTGTCCCACGCCCCCCGGGCTCCTGCCGCTCAACCAAACTCACGCGAGGCTCAATCGACTGAATCACCCCCTGATAGTCACGCCCGCGAACGACCTCCGAATGCACGTCAAACTGTACGACATCCCCCACCACCGGGCGCCCCTCATGGTACTTCCGGCCCGTCAGCGAACACGCAAAAGGCGCCTCCGACGCAATCCGCTCCCCATCAAGCCGGCAGACAAACACCACCGGCCCAAGAACCTCAACCACCACGCCTCTGTGCATCATATCTTAATCCTATTGGGGAACCGAATCAGCAATCGGGCGACCAGGGACGGCCGCCCCTACACGGATTTTTGGTGGGGGCCGCGCCCCCTGCGCCGCTATCGGCCACAAACCCCCGTCGCCTGCGGCGCCACCCCCTTTAGAAAGGGGGCTGTGGCCGATACGCGTCTACCCCCTGTGCGGGGCTCAAACGCCGCCCCGCAACGCCCCGCTCTCGCGACTGCGTCGCACGGGCGAACTCGCAGGCGGGCGACCGGGACGGTCGCCCCTACAGATATCCGGTATCCATGTGTTCGGTATCCATTTCTCCGCACCCACACAAAAGGCGCGGCGTATCTGCTCCGCAGATAGCCGCGCCCGCCCGCGTATTGCCCGGCTCAGGCGGGCAATAGCGGGCGCCAGACTCAACGACGATAAATCTCGGTTGCCTTCTCGCCCGTCCATTCTCCCCCGCCGACATAGTCGTCGCCATACCCCCATTGTCCGGCCATGTTCAGGCCGTCATCCGAGATGACGAGATAGCCCCTGCCCACGACTTCACGGCGGCCCACCTGAAAATCTCCGGGCTGAGTCCAGCGAAATTTCATGACCCCGCCCACGACTTCTCCCTCAAACTCCCCGCCCGTCCTGAAGGCAAAAGTGCCGCTGACCCTGCCGTCGGCAGTCTGGCGGATGCGCATTTCGCCAAAGTTCGTATACCAGAGCCCATCGAACGTCGCCCCGGCCGGCATCGCACGCACCGGAACAGAATACGACGACGCACACGACATCGCGCTCAATCCACATACACTCAGACACATCACCAGAAAAATCATCGCGCGTCTTCTCATCACACATGCTCCCCGCGGTTTTCTGCCGCAAACACGCCCCCGTTTTCGGCGTTCAAGGCCGTTCGCCGGGGACGCACAATGTTGATATTGCGTTTATATCGGTGTCCGGTGTCCGGTGTCCAGTATCTGGTGTCCAGGCTCGGATTAATCTGATAACCGGCAACTGGCAACTGGCAACCGGACACTAACCAAAGCCTTCTCCCTGCATCACTTTGGGATTTTATTTGCGTGATGCAGGGGATTCCTCTATAAGCAGGCGCTCGTCTTTGGGCTTCCTGAGAAACGGAGGACTGGCGAGGTTTGTTTGACTGTAGCGATCGTGAGGCATGTGTGGCATCGAAAGAAGAAGGGATTACCGTCGACGGGACGGTTGTTGAGGCACTAAGAAACGCGATGTTCCGCGTGGAACTCGATAATAAGCACGTCGTATTGGCGCACGTGTCGGGAAAAATGCGCAAGTTTTTCATCAGAATCCTTCCCGGCGACAAGGTCACGGTAGAATTATCACCCTACGATCTGACGCGCGGTCGCATTACGTACCGCGAGCGTTAGTCGCAAAGTGTTGGACGGCGTCGGCTTTGGTGCTGACGTTTTCGTTTTTGGCATGAAATGTGGTTAAGCGATGATATTTGATAAGCTGTTCGGATATTTTTCGAACGATTTAGCCATCGATCTCGGCACCGCAAACACGCTGATTTATGCAAAGGGCCGTGGCATTGTTTTGTGTGAGCCATCGGTCGTGGCCGTTCGCGAGGGCAGCCGAGGCGAGAAGCGTGTGTTGGCAGTTGGCAAAGAGGCGAAAGACATGATTGGCCGAACCCCGGGCGGTATCCAGGCCATTCGTCCCATGAAAGATGGTGTCATCGCCGAATTTGAGGAAACCGAGGCCATGCTGCGGTATTTCATCGAAAAGGCTCACAACCGCAGGATGTTTGTTCATCCGCGCATCATCATCTGTGTGCCGTCGACGAGCACGGGTACAGAGAGGCGCACCATTCGGGAGAGTGCCGAAAACGCCGGCGCGCGCGAGGTATTCCTCATCAACGAACCCATGGCGGCTGCCATCGGTGCCGAGCTTCCCATCACGCAGCCCTCCGGCAACATGATCGTCGACATCGGCGGGGGAACCACCGAGGTCGCTGTCATCAGCATGGCTGGCATCGTCTACTCGAATTCCGTCAAAGTCGGCGGCGATAAAATGGACAGCGCCATCATGATGCACATGAAGTCAAAGTACAATCTCCTCATCGGAGAACGTACGGCCGAACAGATCAAGTGCGCTATCGGCATGGCCTACCCCAGCGACGAAAGCCTCACCATGGCCATCAAGGGGCGCGATCAGACCGCAGGCCTGCCTCGCTCTCAGGAAATCAACAGCGACGAAATCCGCGATGCGCTCTCGGATCCTATTCGCGAAATCCTGCAGGGAATCCGCACCGCACTTGAGCAGACCCCGCCAGAACTTTCGGCAGACATCGTCGATAAGGGCATCGTCCTTTCTGGCGGCGGCGCTCTGCTGCGAAACCTCGACATCCTCATCCGGGAAGAAATGGGGCTTCCCGTAGTCGTTGCCGATGATCCCCTGAGCTGCGTGGTGATGGGCTGCGGAAAAGCGCTCGATCAAATCGATCTCCTGCACGAAGTGCTCAGCAGCGATTAGCCCTATGCAGGAGCTTCTCAAACGCTACCAGACCGTTGCTGTCATCCTGGGTTGCCTCACCCTCCCCCTGTTGTTGCTCATCTTCGGAAAAGGAAACAGGCAACAGCCTTTTGCCGCAGAACGCCCCGTCGTGACAGCCATCGGGAAAATCCAGAACAAAAACGACTATCTCGTCGGGAATGCCGCCAATTTTTGGGAGAACTACATCGACCTCGTCCATACAAGGCGGGAAAATGCTGCCCTGCGGCAGGAAAATGCTCGCCTGCGGGAAGAAAATATCGGCCTGCAGGGCATCCTGCAACAAAATGCACGGCTCACCAGGCTCGTTGGCTTCAAACAAAGCCATCCCCTCTACCAGCTCGAACCCGCCCGCGTCATTGCTGCCGATATCTCTCCCTTTTTTCGCGTCCTGCGCATCCGGATTGAGGCGCAAACGGATGACATTCGACCTGAAATGCCCGTCGTTTCAGCAGAAGGCGTCGTTGGGCGGATTGAAAAAGTCAACGGCAGATTCTGTGATGTCATGCTTACGGTCGATCCGAGGTCCAAAATCGACATTCTGACGCAGATGAACCGTTCCCGGGGCATACTGACCGGCACCGGCGACGATCGCCGCTATGAGGCCAGGATTGCCTACCTGCTCCGGCGAGACGAAGTCGAAGAAGGTGAGATCGTCGTGACCAGCGGGCGCGCCGGCATGTTCCCCAAAGAACTCCCCGTGGGAAGAATCACCGCCATTGATACCAAATCCTTTGGTCTGTACCAAACTGTGACTGTCGAACCCCTCGTCGACTTCTCTCGCCTGGAAGAAGTCTATATCATCACTGGCATCTACGATACTGCGCCGCCGGCGAAATGAGCCTCCATCATGCATCGAGCCATACTCAATGCGGCCTGTGCCATCCTGCTGCTCATCATTCAATCGAATGTTGTCTTCGCATTTGGTCCTGCATTTGAGCCTCAGCATGCCGTCATTGCCGCTGTCTACGCTGCCATCTATGCTGTTCCGATGATGCCTGCCACCATTTCCATTCTCATCGTTGCGATGCTGTATGACCAAAGCGCCTCTGGGCCACCCGGCCTGTATGCTCTGGTGATCATGGCTGTGTTTCTGATCATCCGCTGGATGAACACCCGCTTCAGAGCTCAGCATATTGTCCTCATCATATTCTATGCCATACTGGCCTGTTGCATGGCTTTTGTGGCGATGGTCGCGGGCTATGCGCTCTACTATCCCGATTCGATGATCCCCGAGCTGGCCATGCGGGAGGGTTGGCGCCACATCCTGGCCACAGCCCTTTTTATGCCCATCACCGCATGGTTCATCGAAGTGCTCTCGCGCCTCTGGCTGAAACGACGAAACACCGGGCTGTCCTAAATGAAAAGCTTGCCCTTCTATGCCCTGATTCTGCTCTGCCTCCTGACCAGCTGGGTGGGGGGCATCAGCGACTGGCCCCAAAGCCTGGGTGTGGTTCTTTTGGTGAGTGTCGGTTTTTTCTGTGAACGCCGGGGTATCGTCCATCACAAACTCAACCTTAGCCTGGCGCTGCTGCTGTGGGCAGCACTGACGGGTTATAGCCTGCTCAAGGGTGGTGGCCCGCAGACCTGGATCCTGAGCTTCAGCCTCAACATCATTTTAACGCTCCTTGGCTACAGGGCGCTGTCCCATCGCCGCTTCCCCGAGCGCATGCAGGTGGTGCTTCTCTCTCTTCTGCCGCTGGCTGTCATCGGTTTTGTCTTCGAAGCGACCATCTATCTGCCCCTCCTGTTCGCCTACTTTGTCGTCGTGTTCTGGTTCATGAGTGTCCAGTCCGTGTGTGCGCCCACCACAGGCAGTCTCGCGGTTATCGTGGGCGAGGGGCAGGTGTGGGACGAAGGTGGCGTGTCGCATCCTCCACAGCATACTTTCTGGCGATCTGCCATTGGCATCGCGCTTATTGTCTTTCTTGCCAGCAGTGCGCTCTTTCTGGGCCTTCCCCGCATGGGCCGCAGCGCCCACACCCCCGTTGGCCAGGGCGGGCAACCTCAGGGCATGTTTCCAGATGTCTCGCTCGACAGAACCGGCGACATTGACCTGCCCCAAACCCTCCTGTTTACTGCCAATATCCCCCCCCGCGATGGCGGCATCTACTGGCGCATTGAGGTACAGGAAGCCTTCGATGGTGTCAGATGGCGTTCCACAAGGCCCGGGCAGGACAAAACGCCCCCTCCCAAAGATGCCAGGCTGACAACCCATCGCGTTGAATTCGTCCGCGACTGGCGCGACTGGCGTGTTCCAACCCCAGCCAACACACATGCCGTGCGCTGGGTGCCAGAACCTGGCGGTGATGTTGCAGAGCTGCTCACCCCAGACCTCGCACCGCAATTCTATGTTACGGCTGCACATGTCTGGCATCGCTGGGGCTGGAGGCGAGGCGTCCCGCTCATCGCTTATGACATGGACATCGCAGACAAACCCGTGCGCGAAGTATATATGAACTTCGATGCTTCCCTCATTTGGCCGGGGCCACGTGCCCACCAAACCCATCCTGAACTGGTCGAATTTGCCCAGCGCATCACAGAGGGCGCCCAAACAAACCGCCAAAGAGCAGCGCTCGTCCAGAACTATCTGCAGGAAAACTACCGCTACAGCCTCTCACGGCCGGAGCGGCAGGGATCTGCCGTCGAAGATTTCCTCTTTCTGCAGCGCTTTGGACATTGCGAGGTTTTTTCCACGACCATGGCCGTTCTGCTGGCGCAACTCGATGTCCCCGTGCGTAATGTTGCCGGCTTTCTGTCGACCGAATTCCGGGACGGCAAAAATTACGTCCGTGCCGCACACGCTCACAGCTGGGTCGAAGTCTACGACACACAGCAACAACTGTGGATCGTGCACGACCCCACGCCACCAGGCAGCCAGTCGTTCGAAGTCGGCTGGTGGATCCGGATCGACGACTGGTTCTCAGGCTACAGGGCACGCACCCTGTACACATGGATAAAACGGCATACCACCACGCTGGCTGCCCTGGCAGGTCTCCTCGTGACGCTCCTCGCTCTGCGAAGGGGGCTGCGGCTCATAAGCAGCATGCGCGCAAAACAGGCGCGACTTGCCATTCTCATCTCCGTCGCAGCAGCCATCGTCACCCTCCTGCTGGCAAACCTCGGCAATATCCTCACCGGCATGGGCATCCTTGCCCTGGCAGGTTTTGTGCTCGTTACAGCCATGGCCGCCAGATACTGGATAAACAAACCCGCCAAACGACACTGGATCGACGCCTTCCGTCAATTGCAGGCCCTCTGCCTGCAGCACCCCTCCACCCAATGCTACGCCTCTGCTTCGCTCGAAACACTCTGGAACACACAGTATCCGCCCGAATTGTCCGGGCTGCGCGATTTTAACCTGGCCTACATCCGGCAGCGCTACGCCGAACCATTTCTCCCGGCAACAACCTGGCGGCAACGCGCACAAAACGCCCGGCATCTGGCTTTGGCCTTTAAAAACGCCCAGATCGCCATCCTTCAGCATCAACACGCCAAACACAAGGACACACCACAATGACAATCCATCACCTCCCCTGGCGGATCGCGCTGCTGACTCTCGTGTTTTGGGCCGCTGCCATCGGCTGCGCTTCGGCACCCGCCCCGACCACCCCGCCCGTCGTCGCCAAAACCCACAACAAACAGGAAAGCACCCAGGTGTCTCAAAAACGGGACCCCACCAAAATCTACGGCAACAAGGCACTCGACGAGGCCTATGCGCGCTGGGCAAAAGCAAAGTTTCCAAGACACCCGCAAAGCTCAAGCTATGAACTGGACGGCAAAGCCAGCTGGTATGGCCCCGGGCTAAACGGCAACAAAACGGCCAACGGCGAAGTCTACGACATGTATGGCATGTCGGCTGCGCACAAAAAACTCCCCTTCGGCACCATCGTCATGGTCACCAACAAAAAAAACGACAAAAGCGTCGTCGTCCGCATCAACGATCGCGGCCCATTCATCCGCGGACGCATCATCGACCTGTCCTACGGCGCCGCCCACCTCATCGACATGATACAGGCAGGCGTCGTCGACGTCCGCGTCGATATCATCGAACTCGGAACGCCGAAAAAAAAATAGGTGTAATGTTCGCAGAGAACGGGCGACCAGGGACGGTCGCCCCTACATTTTTGCTCCTGCGGTTTTTGGTGGGGGCAACGCCCCCTACGCCGCTATTGCCGCATGCGGCAATACGCGGCTACCCCCTGTGCGGGGCTCAATCGCCGCCCCGCAACGCCCGGCTTTTTTGTGGGGGAGCATTGCTCCCCCATACCCCCTGCGATGCTGCACATCGCTTGTGGGAAGAGGGCAAAGTGCTATTGTTTTGGGCAACACACCGATGCCTTGCGAACGGAAGGGTGTAGGGGCAGACCTGCGTGTCTGCCCTCTATGTTTGGGGTTCGTCCTGGCTTTGTGGGTGGAGATTGGCTTCAAGGAAAAGAGTTTTTCTATGGAAGTACATAAAACAAGTCATAAGGACAGTTAGCAGCAGGAGTGAGACAATGCCGCCGGATGGCGTAAAACCTATGGTAGCAAGCAAGGTGAGTTTGCCTTTAGAAAGAAAGACAAATAAAATAAAAAAGTTGATGGCGTTAAGCGCCACCAATAGATTGAGAGCCTCTGTGGGAATGCAGTACTGGTACCTCATGATATCCATGCTCTCCAGGTGGGCGGCGGTATCCATATGTACCGAATGTCCGTCTAACTCGACACCGCCGATGGTACGTATGGCATGAACGAGCTGGTCGAGGTCTTTGACCCGTTGATTTGGATAAGGCGACACCATGACTTCGAGCAACTCTACAAGCCACTGGGGCGTTTCTTTGGGGAGATGAGGCTTAAACCGAAGCCGCATGGAGCACGGAAAAGATGAGATGCGCTTTTTGTGATCTTTTCTCCATCGCTTTCGGATGGCACTGACAAGGGCTGTGAAGGGCTTTCGCAACAGGGTTAGGAAAGGTCGTTTTGTCTTTTTTGGGGCAACGATGGCGGCACTTTCCAACATCTGTATCTTGTAGGGGGCGATGCCCGTGAGCAGGTGAATGAGCGTGGCCCCCAGTCCGTAGATGTCGGAATCCGGGGTAGAGGTGCCCATGCATTGCTCAGGCGCCATGTAACCGGCCGTGCCTGCGAACGTCGATCCGCCTGTGCGTCGCTCGCTGAACATGGCCGCGCCGAAGTCGATCAGATAGATGTCACCTTGGGGCGTCATCATGATGTTCGATGGCTTGATGTCGCGGTGTACGATTGGCGGAGAATAGGTTCTGAGTTTTTCGAGGATTGGGATAATGGCAAGCGCAATGGCGATCACCGCCTGGGTGGAAAATGTCTCGCCCCTGTCGAGCCTGGCCTGAAGCGATTCACCCGGAATGAAATCCTGGACGAGAAAATAGTAAGGCTCTGAGC
>Ga0209737_10000473_pt1 | contig 32831 bp, 33 predicted proteins | sample TergutCu122P3_FD_187284 | JGI IMG/M metagenome (GOLD analysis project Ga0209737, IMG submission 187284) | Cubitermes ugandensis P3 segment gut microbial communities from Kakamega Forest, Kenya - Cu122 P3 (SPAdes) (version 2) | ecosystem: Host-associated > Arthropoda: Insects > Digestive system...
ATATATACAAGAACAGTCAAATAATACTTTTTTGTTTTATTACTTTCACCAACAAAACAACCCCGGTAATGGCGGCCACCACCCACCGGAATATCCATTGATCAAAGCAGATATAAAATAAACCGCAACAGAGAACCATGATAATGATTCCCGGCAAATAGAACGACCGACGAATGAAAAAACTTCCTATTTTATAGCGGGCAATACATTCATGAAAAACAAAGAGCATCAAATAGGAAATTGCGGTAGATCCGGCAGCACCTAGCCCGCCCCATAATGGAATCATAAAATAATTAAAAATTACATTTATAATCGCCGAGCCGATAGTTCCTAACGCAATCCATGTGGTTTTCTTTTTGTATGCCTCGTAGTTTGTGGAATATCCGTATAAATGATTAAAATAAGCTGCTAATACTATTGGTGGAATGATATGCATATACCCCCAATACCGGGAATTAGTCAAAAATTTTAAAAATTCAGGACAAACCAACATAAAACCGATTGCCAAACATAAAAATGTAAAATTAAAATTTTTAACGCATTTTTGCAAAATAACATAATCTCCCGTATGTAAATATTCGTAATAATAGGGAACCCAAGATTGATTCAAAGCACTCCAAACAGTAAAAATGATAGCGGAAAAACCATAAGTATATCCATATAAACCGGTTAATTCTTCGCCTAAAAAATAGCGTATCATAAGCCGATCGCTTTGCGCTAGAATTATTGAAGATGCCACATGGAAAATCAAAGGAACAGATATTTTAAGACAATATTTCCAATACCCTATATTAACAATTGTTTTTCCTTTGATGATAAAATAAAAAAAGACGACAGACCCTACCATAAAATTTGGCACTATCGAACTCCAAATTAATCCCCTTTGTGGATTTTCTTTCAAAGTTATCACAAGAAATATCGCCATGGACGAAGTAATAATTGTCATTGCTATGTTCAACATCAAGTTTTTAAATGCTTTTTTTTCAACAATGAATTTCGATGAAAGGAATGAAACACAATAACTAAAAAAACAAGAAGGAAACATAAAGATTCCAAACCCTTCTTCTATAAGTAATATACGTTCGAAAAATTTATTAAACAATACAAAGGGAACAAAAACTAAAACAAAACTAAGAAAACTTAAAAACATTATGCTGGAGTGGTATGCTTTAATTTTTTCATTTCCCAGATCCAATTCGGCATTTTTTAATGTGGAATTCGCTTGTAATCCGACAAAAATTCCCATAAAAGAAAGTAAAGTCGTATATGTTACGACGCTTCCGTATTGTTCGGGTGATATGTATTTTGTCATGATAGGCGCAGTAATTATACCCACGCAACGTAGTAAAATAATACCAATTGAATTAATGATAATATTGGAGGTAAGATTGGGTTCTTTTTTTGTTTCACTCACGGCAACAATCCGATTTTTTTCAATCATTTTCGAAAAACTCCCATTTAAGAGGAGTACCCCTTTCAATATCGTACATAGATTTTAATCCCAATATATCAAAATAATATCTGGGGTGAAGACCGCATGATGGCCTTATCGAACGCACATTATCCTTCGTAAACACATCGTCTTTTTTAATATCTTGCACAACAAACAAAGAACGCGCAAAAACACGCCCCGAGCTTTTTTTAGTATAATCGGGTGTTGAAACGGCTTTTTCTATAATCCGTATGGATGCGACCATTTCTTTGAATTCATTTTCATTCATGGAAAACGCCGAATCGACACCGCCCAAAGAACGATCCATTATGAAATGTTTCTCAATCATACAAGCACCAAGCGCAACAGCGGCATTTGCCACCGCATAACCCATTGTATGATCTGAAAGACCCACCTTGACATTAAAACGGAAAGCAAGATCTTGGAGTTTCAAAAGATGTGCGTCTTCGGGCAAAGCCGGGTATTCGGAAGTGCACACAAGCAATGTTATATCGTTGTTACCGTCATTCCGGCAAACTTGCACCACTTCGGATATTTCTTCAAGGGATAGCATACCGGTAGAAATGACCATAGGCTTAGCTTTTTTTGCCGCATAAGAGACCAACGGATAATCCATCGCCTCAAAAGATGCGACTTTATATATGGGATTCCCCAATTTTTCCAAAAAATCCACGGCACTATAATCGAATGGCGTAGAAAAAACCACAAGCCCTAAATTTTTACCGTATTCAAATAATTCTTCATGCCATTCCCAAGGCGTGTACGCTTTCTTGTATAAATCATAAAGCGTGGTTCCGTCCCATATTGTCCCGGAATCCACCTTAAACCACGGTTTATCGCAGTCAATAGTCAATGTATCGGCAGTGTACGTCTGTAGCTTGACGGCATCTGCTCCCGCTTTTTTGGCTGCCAATATTGTGTCTCTCGCAATTTGTATGTCATGATTGTGGTTGGCTGACAACTCGGCAACTATAAATGTTTTTATTTTTATTCACCTCTATTTCAAATCACGCTTCATTTTAAACATATCTTCTGTTGCATCGTATTTATAAAATTTATTTTTTTCATACAAATGAATGGCCACGGGATTATCTCTGTAAACTTCAAGATAAAGTGTTTTTAAATTTAATTCAACTGTCGCATAGTTGACGATATAATCAAGTATTTTTTTACCATACCCTTTTCCGTGCATAAATGGGTTGACATATATTCCCATTTCCGCCGAATCGTTCTCAATATGGGTCAAATTAAAAGTTCCGACACCCAAATGATTTTCGTGCACGTAAAAATAACGTTTAGAAGGATCTTTGCTCAAATTTTCGATAAAACGCAAATGTTCTGATAATAATATTTCTTTGTCATTTCGCATATACTTTTGAATTATCGGGTGATTGCGCCAAAACAACACTTCTTCAATTTGATGCGAAGAAAGACTAACAAAATTTATCGCTTCAACCATATTCATATACCCATCAAAGTGTTAATAATTTTTTTTTGCCCGTTAAATGAAAAAGGCTCGTAAGCACTGGTATCATCAATGAATTTTTTCCATGGGACACTGCCAAAATCATCCTTTTCGGAATCCAAACAAGCAATGCCCAATTCGCGAAGTCCGGCTATATTCCATTCTTGATTATCAGCCACTCTCACCGCTACCATCGGAACTCCGCAACTCATAAGCTCATAGATTGTCTGTCCTGCGGCTGTTATTGCGATATCTACACCCAACATCAAATCGCGCATTTCGGAGGCTTTGAGTGAATCGTACAACACCGTATTATCATCCGACGCCAATTCAATTTCTCGCATATTTGAAAACCCGGCACCGATTACAACGTGCTTTTTTGATTCCGGAATTTCTTTGGAAACGGTTTTCAGTATAATCGGCGTTAAATTGGCAATGTCTGCGCCGCCCATGGTGATCAAAATATTTTTTCGTTCTCCGGTGCATTTGATCGGAATGATGTTTTGAAACTCCGGGCGAACTATAACATATTCAAAGCCGCCCAAATACCGCACATCCGCTTGTTTTTTGTAAGGAAGCCTATCTCCGTATAAGGACGGATTTACCACAATTCCTTTTGGATAATCCAAACGCATATAATCGTCAATATAAAGGGCAGCGGAGCAATTTAAGGCTATTACTTTGTATATATCAATGTCAGCTAAATAAGAATCAACAACAACATTATCAAATTTTTTTAATAATGGCATAAGCACGGACATTTCAAGCCAGTCGGCCACAATTATATTACGCGATATTTCAGGCAATTCGTTCATGGTATTTACAACCAATTGCGTATCATAACCTGACGCAATGCTTTCATCGTACAACGTACAACAACGCGATAAATGCCCAAACCCTTGGATGCTGCCCGCTTCCGTAAAAATAGCTATTGATTTAAATCTATTCGTTCTCATTCAATATCCCATAAAATAAATGATCTTGCCACTGCGATTTTGTATTGACACGTAATTGGTTGCGCAATCGCCCTTCGCAAATAAAACCTGATTTTTCCAACGCTTTTACACTTCCGATATTATGTTCAAAAACACCCGCTTGAACACGATGCAGTTTTAGTTTGTCAAATGCAAAATCGACAACAAGTTTGATCGCTTCGGTTGCAATTCCCTTTCCCCAATAATTTTTGTCACCGATGAAGTAGCTGACATCAGCACATAAATAATGAGGATGAATAGGCCCAAGCTTTATATTGCCGATGTGCTTTGAGTTCCCGTCATTTGTAATCATCGCAAACAGATACGATGAATCGCTTTTTATCATTCCATAGACAAACTCGATTATGCTTTGAAGTGTTTGCACGGAAAAACGTGTCTCAAGATATTGATTGACCATCGAATCATTCAACCATGATACATATGCTTCATTGCAATCGGATATTTCAATAGTGCGCAAAGTTATAAGTTTGCCAGATAAATTTTCTTTATAAATCATATCGTGTTTCCTATACAATATCATCCCAAAACATCATATCGGGCAGTGGTTCGCCGGTTTCAAGGCTACCACGGCAAAAACCCCAATCTGTAACGGTATTGTCTATCAGTATTTTTTCAAACTCTTCCTCCGTGATACCAATGATTTTTAAAAAACCATCCAGTGATGCCGGACGTTTGCCGTCATATTCTTGAGCAAGCCGCAAACCCGCTTCACGATCGAGTTCAGCGTTGCGTATATCAATACACACAAGATGATTGGTTCGACCGTGACCACGTTTTATATACTTGCAGTAATCGCGGACTCCCTGCCAACGACACTCTATTTTTTCATAGTCGTATGCGGGGGGGATGCCTTCGACAATCTGTCCCTTCCAGCCAAGTTCGCGTTTTATCGTTTCGACTTGCTTTTTTGTGTGCCACATGATATAATTACCTAGGTAAATGGCACGAACACCAAGCTTATCCAGCACATCCTTTGCCGGAAATTCAAACGGCATGAGATCGCGTTTATTGATACTTCCTCCTAGCAATTCATACATTCTATTGGCATTTATACCCAAACTAACCGCCTCGTTAAAAACTTTTTCGTCAAATTCCTCAAGTTCTTCCGCTGTATGATATGCTCTGTACTCAGAAGAAGATTCCCCCCAAATAACCAGAGGTATATTATATCTAACAGCAATTTGCATAGTATGGGCAAATACACCGGTGTGGCAGTGCCAACAAAAATCTCCAGTTTGTCTCAGGGATTCTAACATCAGCTTTTGGACAACCTTCCAATTGGCGGTGAATTCAAGTACATCAACACCCAACATTTTGAACGTGCGCGTGTTGTTTTCCTGTACAAGCGGTCGATATCCCCAGTGATTGAAACGAACAACCAAAGGTTTAAGTCCAAGCTCTTTAACTACATACCAAAGTTGATATGTGCTGTCTTTACCTCCGCTAAAGGGCACAATACAATCATACTCGCCTTTGTCTCGGTACTTATTGATAATTTGTTCTAATATTTGCCGACGCTCGCCCCAGTTGATTTCCGTATGTTTGATATTTGCTTGTTTACATATATTGCATACGCCGTTTTCGTCAAATTTTATAGACTCATGACTTTCCGGCAGAATACATTTTGCACAATATTTCATTCAACGACCTTCTTTCTTGAATAGGGTACAGTCACCTTGTTAATCTATAAAACCCGCCGTGGCATACAAGTCCTTTGAGCTTGCTTTTTATATCATCGCCGCTTTTTACAACACTTGATATTTTTTCAAACACTCTGGCACAAGCAGACATATAACGGTCAATATCTTTTGTTTCATGCGCATACGACGAATAGAAAGCTGTAGAAGCAAGAAAACCTTCCGATAACATCTCTTGGGTGAAATACGTTTTAAATGCCAGTTTTTCGGGCAATTCAAAACTGAAATGACTCAACGGATAAATACCGCCAACATCAATATCGAGGTTATAATTTGTCGCAAGTTCATTCCAGCCGTCCTGCACCATTTTTCCCAATGCATTAAGCTTTATATGAACATTTTCTCTTTCATATTTGTCAAGCGTGGCCAGCGTAGCAACAAGTCCAATACGTTCTGTCCAGTATGTCGAACTGATAAAACTTGTTTGCGCAGCTTCCATAATGTCGCGTTTTCCGATGATAACACCTTGGGGATATCCATTTGATATACCTTTGGAAAACACCGATATATCCGGATTTACGCCGAATTTTAAATGCGCGCCACCTAAACACAAACGCATACCTGACGATATTTCATCAAAAATCAAAACAATATTCTTATTGGTTGTCGTTTCTCTTATTCTGTGCAGAAAGTTATCTTCCGGATAATCCGAACGAATAGGTTCCATTACGACGGCGGCAATTTTACCGTCAAATCGTTCAATAAGTTTGTTAAATTCTTCAATGTCATTATAATGAAATATATAAGCACTACCCGAAAGGTTTTTAGGGACACCATTAGGTTCAAGTCCGGCCAAATGAACACCCGAAAGAGAATCGGGGGTATCCAAGTTGGCCGAAAGATACCAATCATGCCACCCATGATAACCGGAAAATAAAACAATATCACGTCCCGCTGCCGCACGCGCGATGCGAACGGCGATAGACATGGATTCGCCGCCGGTTTTAGCGTATCTAACCATATCAGCCCAAGGATGGATAGTACACATACGTTCAGCAAGTTCAACTTCTTCGGGACAATTGAGCGTTGCCATATTTCCCATTTTAACTGCGTCGAGAACAGCAGCGTCAACATCAGGGTCGCAGTATCCGAGAACATTCGCACCTATGCCCATATATGACATATCGGTGTATTCCTGACCATCCATATCCCATATATGGCTGCCCGCTGCTTTTTCGTAGTAAGACGGCCATAAATCAGGCAAAAACATCTCCGGTCGTTTGGACAAAAGCTGCGTTCCCCCCGGAATGAAGTTTTTTGCTTTTTTGTATAATTCCTGCCCTTTTCCCATTTTCTACCCTTCTTTCCATAAACTTGGAATTATTATTTTTCTTTCTGTATTACAGAAATTTATTTTACATTCACTTGCAAAATCCAGATTCGGTGAAATTTTTATCGCATTTATATTCTTTTCGATTTCATCGACATCATCAATGCCCATAACGATAAAATCAATATATTCATTGGAAAGCACGTAATTGATGCAAGCATCCGAATACGAAAGCCCGTATTTTTTACATAAATTTTGAAACTTTCTAATATGAGCATTTGCAAACACAAGATGACTCGGCGTTTCTTCCATTACCAACAGACCCTGTAAAAATGCGCTTCTGGCGAATATCGTTTTGTTATTTTGTTTTGCGATTTTAAAAAAATCAACTTTTTCAAGTCTCTGGTCGAACGCATTGTAAGGAACTTGAATATAATCAATATATTCATTTTTGGCGGCCGCCAATGCCTCTTCCGGTTCATAAATAGAAACGCCAACATTATCCGCAAGCCCCATAGTCTTTATGCTTGCCAAAGAAATGATTATTTTATCGTTAAAAATATCCTTTGCGTTGTGAAGCAATAATCCGTTCAATTTTTCTAAATTTAGTCGGCTTAAACTGTTTTCGGTTTGGATAATTATTTCATTTTTATATTTGCTTTCGTCAATGGTATTCAACGCACCAGGAGACAATTTTGTAATAACGGAGACACTATTTTTACATACCTGGTTTTTATTAAAAAAATTGCCTAAAACCACTTCGGCATTTCCGTAAGCCGCCGCCGTATCAAATGTTAAAATATTATAGTCAAAGACCGCCTTTTCGAGCATTTGTGTACTCTTTTCAAGGGATGGCTGCTTACCGCCGCGGACTCCATAATCCAAACCGAATTGCGCAGTTCCTAAACATAATTTCATAAATTCTCTTCCTGTATGCTTTTAATCAGCCCTTCGTTGCGGGTGATCGACGAATTGATCTCAAGAAGTCTTGGATTTTTCTCAATAAAATCCAATACATCCTTCATATCAAAATCATCTTTTCCTATTCCGTCAATTACAGTTTTTATAAACTCATAATCTCTGGGCTCATCCAACGTCCACCGCATATATGATAAATCGACTGGATAAAAGTAGTTTTTTACTTTGAATATTTCGGGATGCCTCAATATGTATTGTGTCACGTGTTCCCGTTCATATTTTAATTCCGCTTCACGCCATGATTTTTCCAAAGCCGAAAATTTCATCGCTTCGCAATCAAGGCCGTCGGGAAAGGTACAAGTTACAATATTGGACGCATAATCAGCATCGCCATTTATAAGCGAAGAAACGATATCATCGCATAGTTTGGGGTCAATCAACGGGCAATCTCCGGTTATTCTTACGACTATATCATTCTCGTCTAATCCAATCGATTTTGCCGCAAAATAATAGCGGCCAAGCACATCATCTTCGCTGCCTCTGAAAAAAGCGATATCTGACTTAACACATAGATCCTCGAGCGCATCGTCGCCTTCGTTCGTCGTGGTCGCCAATAAAATATCGTTTATTTCATTGCATTTTTTTATTCTGTCAATTACCCACCGTATGACCGGTTTTCCGCCAAGGGGCAGGAAAATTTTGCCGGGCAACCTCGTCGCACCTGTTCTTGCTTGAATAATCGCAACAATTTTCAATGTGTTCACCTCATTATTTTTTATAATAATTTATAACCTTTTTAATGCCATCGACGACATCTCTGATATCATCGTCGGTCATAGAATAATACAAGGGCAAACTCAATATGCGTTCATATAACCGTTCCGCATTGGGGCACAACCCTTTTTTATAGCCGAGTTTCTGATAATATGGATGATAATAAACCGGTATATAGTGTACATTCGGACAAATATTTTCTGCATATAAAGCGTCATATACTTCTTTGCGTCCAACGGTAAGTTTTTCTAAACCCAATTGAATGATATATAAGTGACGTGTTGTGTCAGACTCCGGGATTTCCTTTTGCAAAATAATTTCCGGCATATCAGAAAACGCTTTGTTATATGCCGCAACTATTTCTTTCCTACGTTTGGAAAACATCGGCAATTTTTTCAACTGGCTTATCAATAGGGCGGCTTGGAAGTCCGTAATCCTGTAATTAAACCCCAATTCGACCTGTTCATAATACCATCCCCCATCAGGGTCATTTTCCATTAAGTTCACATCCCTTGTGATACCGTGTGTTCTGAATAACGACAATTTTTTATACATTGCCGGATCGTTGGTAGTCACCGCTCCGCCTTCGCCTCCGGTAATTGTTTTAACCGGATGGAAGCTGAAAGTGGTCATATCGGCTATATTGCCGATAGGTATGCCGTTATACTTCGTACCGATGGAATGCGCCGCATCTTCGATGAATAGTAGTTTGTGCTCGGCGCAAATCGCTTTGATTTCGTAAAGTTCTGCGGCTTGTCCGGTGAAATCCACAGCGATGATAGCTTTTGTTTTGGATGTTATTTTTTTTCGTATGCTTTTCGGTGAAATGTTATATGTTTCCAAATCTATATCCGCAAATACAGGCGTTCCTCCGAAATACAGCACACAGTTTGCGGATGCCGCAAACGTCATGGGGGTAGTGATGACTTCGTCATTTTCACTGATTTCGGCACTAAGACAAGCGATGTGCAATGCCGCAGTACCATTTGCCAAAACGACCGCATATTTTACCCCTGTAAGTTCGCAGAGATTTTTTTCAAATTCCGCAGTTTTCGGTCCTGTTGTTATCAAATCGCTTCTGAGTGTTTCTGCGACTGCTTGGATATCATCGTCACCTATACATTGCCGCCCGTAATATATAGGATTATTCCTTATCGGATTTCCTCCGTACACAGCTAATTTTTCCATAATTTCTCCTAATACACAGATATATTATTTACCAAATATTTTAATTCTTCAACAGACAACCATTGGTCGTTTATATCCGAACTATAATTGAAGCCACGTTTAACTTTTTTTCCGTTAGGTATGATTTGATTTTTGCTCCACCATTCCATATGTGGATATATTATGTAATATTTATCATATTCGTATGTGAAATCAGAATCGTCGCTCGTAATCATTATTTCGTGAAGTTTTTCTCCTTCACGAATTCCCACTTCATTTTTTATGCAATTTGGCAAAATAGCTTCGGCCAAATCGATTATTTTGAAGGATGAAATTTTTGATATAAATATTTCTCCCCCTTTTGCTTCTGTCAATGCTTTAATAACAAGTTCAACCCCTTGTTCCAAATCAATCCAAAAGCGAGTCATAGCAAAATCTGTTATCGGAAGTTCCTTGACTCCATTTGCGACCAATTTTTTAAAAAACGGAACAACCGAACCGCGGCTACCTGCCACATTGCCATATCGAACTATCGAAAATCTTGTATCTTTAAATCCAGCATAAGCGTTTGCCGACACGAATAATTTATCGGATACCAGTTTAGTCCCGCCGTATAAATTTATCGGATTAACCGCTTTGTCAGTCGACAGAGCTATTACCCTTTTCACGCCCATATCAAGAGCAGCGTCGATTACATTCATGGCACCGTTAATATTTGTTTTTATCGCTTCGATGGGATTATATTCACACGCCGGCACTTGTTTCATTGCTGCTGCGTGTATTACATAATCTACACCATCGAATGCCCGTTTCATACGGTCTTTATCGCGGACATCTCCGATAAAATAACGCATTATATCATCGTGTTCCAATAATTGATTGCGCATATTAAATTGTTTGAATTCATCGCGTGAATACACAATTATTTTATTCGGGGAATAATGTTTTAAGATAAAATTAATAAAATAACTTCCAAAAGAACCGGTTCCGCCGGTTATTAATATTGATTTGCCGTCTAACATCTTTTTGTTTCTCCGTTCACTTTTAAATTTTATGTTTTCTTTAGTATTTCCGATGTATTTATAAAAATGTTTTTTTTATGCAATATAGCTTCCTCTAAAGCAAAGAATATGATACCAGACGTAATGCAAATAACAACATTCACAAACAAAGACAGCGCGTTTACGCCAATTATTTTATAAATCAACCAACCGCAACAATGGTAATATAACATCTGGAATAAAAAAACGTGATACGATGCCTGTCCAATCAAAAAAACAATAAATTGTAATATAATATTTTTAATATTTATATATTTTACAGCAATAAACACAAAGAAAACCGCATAAAAAACCGTGGGGAAAGCAGTAGTAACCCATTGCGAAAAAAGAATTGGATTACATGGCGTATAATTCATGACACCGATAAATATAATTCCAATAATAAACGATACAATCATTTGCGAAAAGTTCATTTTTCTTATATACATTCCTAAAATTATGCCCGCGACAATAAAAGGGAAATAACGTATTGAAATTAATCTGTACAACCAAGCCGGCATATTTGAATACATTACAATTATTTCGTAAAACGTGCAAACAAAAAATACGACAACAGAACTTAATATAGGTTTCTTTTTGATGCTTACGTATAAAAAAGGATAAATTACTAATATTTGGAGTAATACAGCAAAATAATACCCTCCTGGTCCGAGACCAGAATCAATTATTATAACTTTTAATGTGCTAAAAAACATACTTTTCTTAATAAAAACTTCATAAATGATTTCTATGAAAACGATAAAAACAAAAGGAATGCAAATTCTTTTGTATTTATTAAGGATGGAATTTTTTGAAAACCATTTGGTTATATGTTTTGATTCTTGCTTTCACATGAATTATAATAATTATAACCGGAAATAATCATAAAAATAGGAACAGCCATATCAATATAAAACGGGAACAATAATTTTTGCCTAAAATCGCTCGGATAAGCAAAATGCGTTATAACAACAAAAAGTATTGAAATGGTTTTTAACAAATCTATGGAAAAATTTCTGGAACGAGAGATTTCATTCATCAAACATACCCCTATTTTTAAATTTATAGTTTTATGATTTTACGTATTTCTGATTCTATATTTTTTATTGCATTTTGTTTAAATAAGTTTTCGCTTATTAATTTCGCATCTATAATTTTGTTGTTATTTTTTATTAAATTAAATAATTCATTTTTATCGCTAAATAAATGTATATACCCCATATCAATTAAATCTTTCATATAATGCGCCCCAGGAATATCGTAGGCAAAAACAACCCCGTTAAAAGCAAGAGCCTCAAAAAGGACGGTAGAATCAACTCCTACATGGAATTTTGCAGATGCCAAAAGTTCATGTACATTTATAGGTTCATCTACAACTTCTATTTTATTGTTATCTACTAGCTTGGGATAGAGGATTTTCCATGATTTGCATTCGGATGGGTGTAATTTGTATTTAATCGTAAACCCAAATTTATTGGATATTTTAGCAAATTCTATTGCGAGTTGACTTAATTCCCTGCCGATTCCCCCAGACGAATAAAAGACAATCCGTTTATCATCTTGGATAATATTTTTTAAATAAATTTTAGATAAATCCATTTGGGGAAACCCGACACTTATAGGGACAGTTCCTTTTGGTACATTCATTGTATTTGTCCAATAATCGCCGAAAGTGAATATATAATCTGGAAGATATGTATTTTCAAATGATATTTCATTGAAATGATAAGCAATATGATATCTTCCAATAACACCATGTTGGAGTTCAACACTTGGAATATCCAATTCCCTCGCCGCCAAAACCAATCCCATATGATTAACATTATAATGGTCTTCAAAAATTACACACTTGAATTTGTTTTTAATAAGTTTTTTGTAAAAATTTTTTCTCGAAAGAAAAATTTGCATAATGTAATGTATTTCATATTCATAATCTTCATCAATGATGACATCCATATTTTTTCTTAAAACATCCATACATTGCGTTATAGCTTCGGATTTTTTTAAAATTTTGAATTTTTTTAAAATTTTGAATTTTTTTCTTAAAATAAATTCGCTAATTCTAAACAAACTATCATTGGTTCCTTCATATATTATATCATCTGATTGTATGGCATTATAGCTTGTGTGATAATGTTTATTTATATTGATATCATTAAAAAAATCAATATACGGATTTAATCTTTTATTATTTATTATTTTATATAAATTAAAATCTGTGATGAATATATCTTTCTTTTTAAGGCATATTCTTTTAATAATTTGTTTTGGCATATGTTTTAAGAATTTAAACCTATTTTTAAAAGATTTAATATTGGAGTCAGGATGCCCATTTTCCGTTTTGTCGAAATATTTCATATAAATCTCAAATCTGATCAGTCCCCAAAAATAAATACCTTTATATGTATATTTAAATAAATCATTTTCCTTTTCAAATTTTAAAAATTCATCGATTTTGCTCATCAATCACACTCTTTCTTTTTTGTTTATCGAAACAAAACAGTCTTTTTGACCCTACTTAAAATCTTTACGAGTTTTAAATAATTTCCATTAGTTTTGAAATCCATATGCTGCCGTATTGGAGCGTTCATTATATAGTCAAATTCTTTATCAGATATATTCAACTTGTCTTTAATGATATTTATATATTTTATCATCATAGATTCATCATATAAAGGTTTTTCATATATTTCCAACGCTTGTTCTCTCGTCATTTGTCCTGATATAATCATACTTGATAAATGTGAAGTACGTTTATCCACTCCGAATTTTTTTGGAAACCAATACAATTGAACAAATGCCGTCAATATATTTTCAAGATGCTTACTTCCGTAATATTCAAATCCGCAAAAGTCGTTTAATTCTTTAAATGCCCTGTCTCTGTTGTAGTCGATGTAATCTAACGGACGTACAGTTTGCAAATTTAAGATTCTTCGATTTATATCGCTTTGAAAAGTAGATATAAAGGTTAATTTGTTGATGGGTTTGTCGCCAAATTTTTTATGAATATCTTTTATATTAGTTGAATCAAGATTTGTATATGTATTTCCTCTTTGTGAAATACACTCTAATGCAAAATTTACTCCAGATAAAAAATAACTAATACCAATTTTTTTCGCATACTTGTATATTTCAGCGAAAAGAACGTTGTCTTGTGGAACGGCTAAATTAGGCACTCCAGCTTTCATATATGCCTTGGTCAAAGCATTAAATTGTTCACTATCGGGTGTTATTGTAATTAATTCAAACTTAGTCGCACCAAATAATTTTTGAATATTGTTTTTAGAAATATTGGAATCAAAACCATCGTCCACGTGGACTGCTATTATTCTTAGACCCCACTTATACCCTAAATACAGCAAGTAAGAAGAATCTATACCTCCTGACACACCCATCAAACAATCATATTTTTTACCAACGCCATGCTTTTTGATTTTGTCTAATAACTCGTTTAATTTTTTTTCACCTTCTTCATTTGGAAAATATATTTCTTTGCTTCTCGATATGGCTTCTGTACAGTAGTTACAATACCCCAATCCATCGAATACTATTGTATTATCCGATGAATTGTCCATTATACACCTTGTACATCTGATTAATGCACTCATATGTTCATAACCTTTCTTACGGCAACCTATAAAAACTGAGAGTAGATCTGCCGAATTTTGATGGAATAAGATTTTTTTACAACTTGCCCAAGGAACTGTTGTCTGCGGCTTGCTTTTTCCCGTTTTTACGATAAAAATTTCGCCTAATCCCCCGATTCTCGTGCTTTTTCATTCGCTTTTTTTTGATTGGGCAAACCGCACCCTTGGCTTACGGTCAATATTTTTTTCGCTCCCCACGCAATTTTTTCCGCCTCATTATTTTACCATTTTTTCCCCTTCTTGTCAAGGGCTTTTTAGTATAATCTGGTAGTCAGTCGTGCTTTTTTTTGGCTGGAATGGGTTGATGGTTGATGGTATTTTAAGCTTGCCTTGAAATATTGGTTTAAAAATACCTTATTCTTGTTATATTATATATATTATTTACCGCTTCGGCATCCAAATACGGGTGCATCGGCAAACTAAGCACACACTTTGAAGCCATTTCGGATTGCGGCAAACACACATACTCGAATCCCAAATTTTTGTACACGGATTGCATATGCAGTGGCTTTGGATAATATACCATACTGGGTATGCCGTTTTCTTTTAATTTTTTTTGCAATATGTCACGCTGCTTTTCGTTTGCCAACATAATCGTATATTGCGCGAAACTGGATGTATATCCTTTTGGGATTGTGGGTGTTTTTACGATGTTTTGCAATAAAGATTTATAAACCCCTCCCCACTTCTGCCGATCAGCCAATTCATATTCTTTGAATGCTTTAAATTTTGGCAAGAGTATTGCCGCTTGTATGGTGTCAAGCCTTGAATTTAATCCGACACGCACATTGTCGTATTTATATTCGCCTTTGCCATGTACCCTGATTGATGTTAAAACAGAATATAACTCTTCATCGTCGGTAAATATCGCTCCGCCATCGCCGTAACAACCGAGCGGTTTTGCCGGGAAAAATGATGTAGTGGAGGCTTCGCCGAAACTGCAAACTTTTTTGCCGTTAATTGTCCCGCCGAACCCCTGTGCTCCATCTTCCAATATCAATAAGTTATATTTTTTCGCAAGCGGCACGAGTTTATCGTAATCCGCCGGAAGCCCGAACAAATCTACCGGAATAACAGCCTTGGGCTTTAGTTTCCCTTCTGCAATAACGCATTTGATAGCGTCTTCCAAACTATTTACATCAATATTGAAGGTATCTATGTCAATATCCACGAAAACCGGCGTCGCCCCGCGCAGACTGACAACTTCCGCAGTTGACATAAACGTAAACGATGGCACAAAAACAGCGTCGTCCTCTTTTATATCCCAAGCCATCAACACCATAGCCATAGCATCGGTGCCGTTCGCGCAAGTCACACAATATTTCCTGCCGACATAGTCTTTCAACTGTTCTTCAAGCTCCGCAACTTCTTTGCCCATTATAAATCCGCCATGGTTCAATACATTTTGAATGGCGGTGTTGATTTCTTTTTCCAGAATTTTATACTGTGCTTTTAAATCGATAAACTCCATATTATTTATACCTCTGCCATTTTGAGACTATCATTTGATTTTATGTAATGTTTGCCGCATTTGCCGCATATTAAACTTTCTTTTAAAATTTCTCCGCATTCGCATACCCAACCGTAACGTCTTGCGGGAACACCCACCATCAAGGCATAATCGGGGACATTTTTTGTGACAACCGCTCCCGCTCCTATCATGGCACACTTTCCAATAGTATTACCGCACACAATCGTGGCGTTCGCTCCGATTGTCGCGCCCGTTTTTACTACCGTTTTTTTATAATTACCGCCCTTGGGATATTGGCTTCGCGGATTGATATCATTTGTAAATACCATAGACGGACCGCAAAATACATAATCTTCAATCTCAACACCTTCATAAACCGAAACATTGTTTTGGATTTTTACGAAATTGCCTATTTTTACATTATTCGCTATGTTCACATTTTGTCCAAACGAACATTTTTCGCCGATTGTGGCTCCACTCTGAATATGACAGAAATGCCATATTTTTGTGCCATCGCCTATTGTCACGTTGTCATCCACGTAACTACTTTCGTGGATAAAATAATTATTCATATATTTTACCAATCTCCCGGATTATTTTCCGATAACTATCATTTTTAATTTCCTACAATAAAAACATAATTAGTAGTGGCACTTCCGCCAATATTCAACATCATACCATTACGAGTTTGATTGAGTTGATATTTGCCCGCTTTGCCTACCAATTGTTTATATAAATCCAAAAACATTCGAACCCCGCTTGCGCCCACGGGATGACCGCAACCGATAAGCCCCCCACTTGCGTTTATAGGTTTTTTGCCACCAAAAGAAGTAATTCCATTTTCGATAGCTATATACTCTTTTCCTGGTTCGGTAATTCCAAAGGACGAAACCGCTGCATATTCACTTGATGTGAAACAGTCATGCGTCTCAAAAAAATCTATATCGTCGAGAGTGAGCCCACTACAATTATAGGCATCAAGCACTGCTTGCCTTGTCCAAGGTAATATATATTTTGATTTTTCCGATTCCGCTATTTTTTTATCGAAAAGCATCGGTGCCACCCTGTGACCGTAACCTTTTACCACAGGACACTTAAAATTACGATTTTTCACATAATTTTCAGATGCCAATACAACCATGACGGCACCGTCAGTAATTTGCGAACAATCCGAAACCGCAAGCCTACTCCCTACAAATTGATTGGTAGGAGTGCCGCGCTTGCTTGCCTGTTCAAAGTTCATAAACCATTTTCTTGTTTGCGCAAATGGATTTTTTTTCGCGTTTGAATAATTTTTGTCGGAAATCATCGCCAATGAATCCATAAATCGTTTTTCTTCCGGGTTATATTTATTCAATATTTCATCGGCAAGTTTGGAAAACAATTTGGGAAACGGAAATTCAATATTTTTTGCCTCTTTTTCGTAATACGCCGCTCTTCCCAAAAAATCCCCGCCCGTTTTGCTATCGACGGTTTTCATCAATTCCCAGCCGATAACCAGTGCCAGGTCATAATCGCCGTTTTGTATTTTGGTTATTCCCGCATCAAGCGCAACAGAACCCGACGCGCAGGCGGCTTCATATCTCGCGGAGGGAACACCGTAAAAAACGGAATCAACTTCTGTGAGCAATGCCCCCAAATGGCTTTGATTTATGTAGTGTTCTGCCAAAAAATTGCCGATGAAACAAGCAACTCTATTATTTTTATTCAATGCTTCTATGTCGTCAAACGAAATATCAACGTCGTCTAATCCGTCGGATATTATTTCTTTCAAAAGAGCGACGACATTTTTATTTTCTTTTGTCCAATTGCGTTCAAAGTCCGTCTGCGCTCCGCCGAGTACATATACTTTATTCATGTTTATATATTCCTTGTCGTTTTTAGGTGAGCGTTATTTTATTGATTTGAAATATGGCCTATAATCATATTTTGAAGACTTTATATTTGACAAAATATATTCTATATCAATCCCATCGAGGATTGAATCCGACAATGTTTTCTTAAGAAATATTTTAAAATCCGTGATCGCCGAAAAAGCGTCAATCAACGCGAGGGGTGGACACCAATTAAAACCGGTTGCCATGACATCGTCAGCGGCAGTTATACTTTCGCCCACATTCATAGATATATGCAGCGAATAAATAATATATTCCAACAAAAACTCCAAACATATTTTCGATTCAATGGATTGGTTTTTTATTAGCGTTTCAAAAGCTGACCTATAATCTCCTGTTCTGAGATAGTTAATCATTTGCTCCACAAAAGGAAAATTATAGCTGATTTTATCCCGATATATTCCGGTGCCAATGTCATACACAGTCAATCGTTTTATTCCATTGTCACTAACTTCCATTTTATACAATCCGCCATTTGTCTTTCTGCCGAGCCTGCCGTCAAGAACCAAATCTTGCGAAAATCTAGGAAAAGCGAAAGTTTCGTGGGCATAGTCTTTCGTATTTGCATATATATTGTCAACAATTGCTTTGTGTACATCTAACCCGACAAAATCCGATGTGACCAATGGTGCCATGCTGCGTCCCGTAAACGGACCTAAAATAGCATCAATATAGTCAATACCTCCGCTATTTTTATATTTTTCGGCGAATTGCAATGCCTTGTTGATAAAATAAAATCCAACACGGTTGCCGATAAACGCAGGGGCATCTTTGACTTCCACCACGGTTCGCAAAATAACATCGGACAAATAAATTTTTATTTCGTCGACAAGAACTCTGTTTGTGTAATGCGTAGGAATAATTTCACATAATGTCATGTTATACGGTGGGTTATACATATGAATTCCCAAATAATTATCCCGCAAATGTTCGGGAAATATTTCGGCAAGGGTAGTAATGGATAAACCCGATGTCCCGGAACATGCAATTGCATCACTTCTCAAATTATCCGAAATCATTTTCGTAATTTCGCGCTTTATGTTTAAGTCTTCGGCAACACTTTCAAAAACAAGATCGGATTCCCTAACACATTTATCAAGCATAGAATAATCGCCAGGAACAAGATTTTCGGCGATACTGTCGGCTCTGACAGATTTTACCGCTTTCGATATCGCTTTTTCGGATTTTTCAATATCCCGACTGACCATATATACTTTTGCATTCCCAAAAGAAGCAAATATTCCGGAAATATTGGCTCCCATGGCACCGTTGGCTCCTATCACAGTTACAGTTTTTATATCCATAATTCTCTCCTACTATATCTCATATGTTATCTCTTATTATTTTTGCGGGAACCCCTGCGACAACTTTATTGGTTTCTACATTTTTAGTCACTACCGCCCCCATACCCACGAGGGAATTTTTGCCGACCGTCAATTGATTCATAATCATAGCTCCAGGGGCAATGTGGACATCTTCTTCTATCTTACAGCTACCCGCTATCATACTTAAAGCGATAACATAAGTTCTTGCTCCAATATGTACATTATGCGCTATATGGCAAAGATTATCAATTTTTACATTATCTTCAATAATGGTGTCGCCAAGCGTTCCTCTGTCGATACATGTATTGGCACCGATTTCCACATCCTTGCCGATTTTAACTCCTCCAAAATGAGTGACTTTTATATTTGTGCCACTTTCGGTTTTGTAATACCCGAAACCATCTGTACCGATAACCACACCAGAATTGATTATGGTTCTATCTCCAATTTCAGCTTTACATTCAATTGACACGTTATTCCGTATAACGACATTATTCCCGATTGTTACATCTTTAGCAACATAACAATGGTGACCTATCGCAACATTTTTTCCGATTTTATCGGTTTCCACGACGGCAGTGGTGGCGATAAATGGTTCATCCGGTTTTGCAAAAAACTTGTTTAATATGCTAAAAAATATTTCTTTTGGATTGTCGCAACAAATTATGTTATACCCACTTATGTCATTATCTACTGTTGAATTGGCGACAATCAACAAATTCATATTTTTGTTTATTAACTGCAAATCAAATTCTTCTATCTTTTTTATCCAAGTTATTGAATTATGTTTTAAATTTGATAATTGACAAAAACTTACAATTTCGAAATCATCTTTTCCTTGATATTCATATTTGTATTTTTCTTTTTCGAGAAAAGCTGTTATATCTCTCACATTCAATTTCATTTTATTTCCTCCTCTTTCATAAATTCTGTAAAATCTCTTATATTATCATTCATTTGAATATACCTTTCCCTATTTGCGTTATTGACAAATTTTCGGCATATTTCAGAAGCAGTATCGCCAATTTCGGAATACCAAAATGCGTGCGTTAATATGTGTAATTTTTTATAAATATTGTTTTCCACAATATCCAATACCGGTTCGCGCCAATTAAAACGGCTGTCTGAAAGATATTTAAATTCTTCAAAAAATGTTTTTGAATAGGAATTTATCGCATTATTCAATTTATAGTTTGCCGCCAATGTTTCCTTCGAAGGGCGATGCATTGATACTGTATTAATTTCAAAACCCAATACATCAGACATAATTTTTATTTCTTTTTCTATCGAATTTTTTAATTCTCCATTGTTTATAGGAAAATTCAATTTGCTATACTTTATTTCGTCAAAGTGCAATCCGATTTCATGTCCGTATTCTTTGATTTTATATATTATTTCAATATTTTTTGCCGAAGCAATATTATAAAAATTAGACGACAAAAGAACAAAGTATGTTGATTGAATCCCTAAAATATTTTCAAATTTTGCGAACCCAAGTGCTTTTTCAAGACTGGTATCGACATCATGCCTTAAAATAACGCATTTTTCATGGTTTATGTAATCGTGATATGAACATATTTTATATTCATTTTTATTCAAAATATTTATCAGTTCCTCATATGCTTTGTAAGTAAATTCCACTTAAAATTCACCCGCCATATCAAGAGTTGAAAAGTTTTCAAGCGGTAGTTTAACCGCTTTGCTTTCTTTTTGGCTTTTATATATCGCAAGCACAAGTTCGACCGCAGCTTTTCCCGCATGAGCGTCTATGTACGGTCTCCTGTCATTTTTTAACGCATCAATCATGTCTGCATAGAGGCTTGTATGGCCATTGCCGTACACATTCGCTGTATTTTCATGTAATCCTTCATTGCCTACGTCAGTTTCGCTTTCATTTGCAAAATTCCATACATCTATCGCATTGACCGATTTTCCGCCGAGTTTTACTGTCCCGTATTCTCCGAACAAATAAAGCGTTTCTTCTAGATTTTGCGGATAAACATTTATCGTTCCTTCAATTGTGGCCACGGATCCGTTCTTAAATTTTACAATTGCAAGGCCTAAATCTTCGGCTTCGATATAATTATGTAAGCGTCGCTTCGTAATCCCGTAAACCTCGTCAATTTCTTCATTCATCATCCAACGGAGCAAATCTATACCGTGTATACATTGATTCATTAGCGCACCGCCGTCATATTTCCACTTGCCGCGCCATTCCGCTTGTTTATAATAATCCTTCCCTCTGTTCCACCTTATATGCACAGTGCCGTGTGATATTTTACCGAATCTGCCACTTTCAAGAGCGGTTCTCATTTTTTGTACGGCCAAATTGAATCTATTCTGATGGCATACGGCGACTTTTATGCCCTTTTGTTTCGATAATTCTATGATTTTATCCGCATCTTTAATACTCATCGCCATTGGCTTTTCTATAATAATATTTATGCCTTTTTCAATACAGTATAAGGCGATTTCTGCATGGCTTCCGCTGTCCGTCGCTACGGCCGCAAAATCTACTTCGGTTTCATCAATCATCCGTTTGTAATCTGTGTACCGTTTAATATTGGAATCATTGATATGGTATTGACTCAAAAGATTTTCCATGTTGCAAAAAAATATGTCGCAAACCGCTGTTATTTCAATGTTATTTTTTATAGCGGCTTGAATATGATTTATGGCTATCCTACCGCAACCGATCAATGCATATTTCATATTATTTTTATATCCTTATAATAATTCTATTTTACTCCTATCAAGAACACTTTTTGCTGCGTTTTTAGTGTCAAAAACCGCTGTGGCGTTATCCACCACCATGCCATAATCTATATTAGAATGCGCCGTCGTAATACAAACTAAATCATATTCTTTTATGATTTCCGGCGTTATTTCATTCAAGCTCATATATGCTTTTCCACCGATTTTACATTCCTTTATATAGGGATCATAAAAATCGATATTCGTCCCGTTTTCTATGAAATGTTTAATGACTTTAAGTGCGGGGCTTTCTCTGTAATCATCTACATCCTGCTTATATGCGACTCCGAGTATAAGGACTTTAGCACCATTTAATGCCTTTTTGAATTTGTTCAAGATTTTTGCTGCTCTTTCTACTGTGTATTCCGGCATACGATCGTTTATCATCATCGACGCTTCTATCATCGATGTATGGAAACCGTATTCTCTTGCTTTCCAAGTCAAATAATATGGATCAAGCGGTATGCAGTGACCTCCCAGCCCGGGACCTGGGTAGAAAGCTTGAAATCCGTATGGCTTCGATTTCGCAGCTTCTATGACTTCCCATATATCTATGTTCATTTTATTGCATAATATAGCAAGTTCGTTTATTAAACCTATATTTACGTTTCTATATGTATTTTCTAGTATTTTTTCCATTTCTGCCACCGCAGGTGACGATACTTCATGTACGTCGCTGTCAAGTACCGCTCTGTATACCATCGAAATAATCTCTAGTGCGTCCGCACCGATCGCCCCCACTATTTTGGGTGTATTTTTCGTATTGTAAATATGATTGCCGGGGTCAACACGTTCGGGCGAAAAACCGAGATAAAAATCATCTCCGCATACAAGCCCTGATCCTTTTTCGAGTATCGGTTTTATCAATTCTTCCGTAGTCCCGGGATATGTAGTTGACTCGAGTACCACGGCCATGCCTTTTTTCAAATATTTGGCAATATTGACAGAGGAGCTTTTTATATAGTTCAAATCTGGTTGTTGATGACCGTCAAGCGGTGTAGGTACACAAATGGCGATAAAATCTACGTTATTTACAAATGAAAAATCGTCTGTAGCTGACAACATACCCGTTTCGACGAGCCTTTTCAAATCACTGTCTACCACATCGCCTATATAATTTATTCCGTCGTTGACCATTTCCACTTTTTGTTTTTGCACGTCAAAACCGATGGTTTTGAATCCGGATTTCGCTTTTTCCACAGCAAGCGGAAGTCCAACATAACCGAGTCCGATAACACCTACTATAAGCCGTTTGCTTTGTATTTTAGATAATAATATTTGTTTCATTTTTACCCCTTGGAATTTATTGATAATTTTTTATTGTTTTTTCTATTAAGCTTATTTCATCATCGATTCTTTCCTGCCATGTTTTAAATTTAAGTTTTGCCGTTTCTTTTGCATTAATTTTTATTATATTTGTTAAATTTTCGTCTGACAATAATTTTTCCACAACATTCGAAGCTTCATCCATATCATTTACCAAAAAGCCGTTTTTTCCATTTGAAATAATATCATCAAGTGAACCATCATCGCATGATATAATAACACTTCCACTTGACAAGCATTCAATCAATACATTCCCTAGATTACACGGGTAATAAAATGACAAACACGCTACGGCATTTACGGAATAACACAAAATTTCATCGAAATCAATTATTCCGATATAATGGACAAGATTGGATATATCATATTCCTTGGCTTTACGTATTATCGAATCATAATAGGATTGTGAGCTCTTTTGACCTGCTAAATACAAATGAATTAGTATTCCCTTTTTTTGTAAATTTTTTATTATTTCGAGTGCCAAATGCTGGCGTTTCGGATTTATGATTCTTGCAACATATAACAAATAGGGCTTATTTTTTATTTTACCACTAATTATATTTGATGGGATACCAGAATTACCATCGAAGCCATTCAACCAAAGGTATAAAGGATATGGATTTTTATTTTTGTTTATCGTTCTATACAAGACATCAATTTGACTTCCATCGTTTGTCGCAATCATAAAATCCTTGGAATTTTTGTACGAAAAATAATTTATCGGTTGCGATAAAATTGAATAAAATAGTCCTTTTTTTTGTATTAGGGACAGATAAGTATCACCGTACCTACGCTGACCAAACGGGATTTTACATTTTTTCGCTATACTGTTAGCCGCTTCAGACAACTCGGCATGACCATAAATAAAATCGTACTTACAATCTCTACAAGCCTTTATTACAGCTTTTTTTATTTTATTATAGGCCCAAAACACATGAATTACTTTTAATATTTTTTTTTCGTTTTTGTAATACACCGTATCTAATATTTTGACTTTTTTTAACCATTCAAGGGCTATGTTAAATATTTTGTTTTTATTTGCGATATTATAATCATAAATTATCATGTCAACTTGCCATCCATACTCTACGAGAGATTCAAGCACTCTAGCAAAAGCTGGCATACCAACCAGTTTTTCGCTAGCATCATATAGCATACTATCAAAGCCCGTCCAGCAACTTGTTACATACAATATTTTCATAATGTCTCCCATTTTTTGATTAGGTTCAATTGGGAAAATATAACGCTATAGATTTTTGATACCGTATATCCTTTATAACCCTGGAAAGCAATCGTTATAGCCCAAAACACCCATAACCACTCCGTCCCGATATTTGAACTTGAACTTATGCTACCAATGACAAAACCAACCATTATGCACATGAAACCCAATGATATTATTTTTTCGTTTTCATCCGCACTCACATTGTAACGCTTATAAAGATTTACGAACAAATGAACAAAGAATGTAAGGTACAAAATGAATACAGCTATTCCATATGCCGCAAATATTTCCATCCACCAATTATGCATATTCGTAATTCCGCTTGTGGAATGCACGGCTTTATGCGCCATCCAATACTCAATATTGCCGGCACCAACACCAAATCCCGCTGTTTGAAACAAAAAGTACAACCCATTCATTATTAAATTTATCCTTATACTTTCTGAATTCATAATATTTTTATCAAAATTAAACACTAATATTTTTTGTATAATTGAAACGATATACGGCAAAAACAAAAAAATCACAATGATAAAACATAGGATTGATAATAATTTTATTGTTATTTTTTGTTTTTTGTATAGCATAAAAAAGAAAAAAGAAATCCCCATCAAAAAGCCAACCATGACTGCTCTTGATCCTGTAGCATAAAGCAAGCCAAAACTGGACATTATCAATAATCCGTACAATAATTTTATTGAGCGTTTATTGCACAAGAAAAAACAAACAATAAAAATGAATATACCAATCAACATAACAAGAGCATAGTCATTTTGATTATGAAAAACTGAAATGGGTTTAGGAATTTTATAATAATCAGGACTTTTGAGATACAAAAGTACACGTTCATCACGAACAAAAATATAATTTCTGGTGATTATTTCATACCACCCAACAATTTGATGAAACACAACCATGATATTAACAACAAAAAACGATTTTTTAATATCATTTATGGTTTTCAAATACATGGCGTAAAAAACAAAACACAACATTCCAGAACCAATGAACCAGCAGGATTTTAACCAAGAGGAATAATCTTCTACCCATAATACACTGATAATTGCATACAAAAACCAAATCAACATAAAAACTACGGAAAATTTATTTTTTTTCGGGAAAACAATTTTAGCTCCGTTTATAAACGCCAAAACCAAATATACTAAAATTAGCGCAATCCCAATTTTAAATAGTGATACCCTAAAATATCGAATATCAATGAAAATCATTTCTGAGCCTAAAAACGAGCCGATCAATGTGAGATACATTATTTTTTTTGCCATTTAATTGTCCTACGTTTTATTTATATATTATTCAAATAAATTTTCGTATATATTAACCAGAGATTTTCCTATACGTTCTTCATTCAATTTTTCCAGAGTTGCCACAGAAATCTTATCGCCATCGTATTTTTTGGCGTTTTTATACATATACTCCATCGCTCCAATAACAGATTCCAAATCATCTGTCGGAACAATCAAACCATTACTATCATTAACAAAATCTTCTGGCCCGCCGCACTTTGTTGCGACAACAGGAATGCCACATGCAATTGCTTCTGCATATACAACTCCAAATGTTTCAAACATTGAGGGTAAAACGAAACAATGGCACGAACTATAGATATCAGGAAGCTTATCATTAGGTATAGCCCCTAAAAACTCAGTTTTTTCTGTTATATTATTTTCACAAACAAGGCTTATCAACTCATCTTCCAATTCGCCAATTCCAACAATTATTAATCTTGTATCAGGATATTTTTTATTTATTTGGCTAAATGCTTTAATTGTTATATCAAATCTTTTTCCATAATTTAAATTTCCAACCGACATATAAGTGAAATTTTGTGATTTTTTTACGTTTTTAAAGCTAAAATATGTTGGCAAAACATTCGGAACAACAACAATATTTTTGTTAGTTAAATCACGCATATTATCTCTTAATATATTGCTTACAGCAATCAATGCATCTGCATTTTCATATGCTTTCTTCGAGTACAATCTAACTCTTTTAGTTCTATTCATTCTCATCACTTTTGAAAAATGTTCAGTTACAGTGAGATAAATATTATATTTAAGTTTTATAGGTATAACCCATGCGGCAACTTCGCCGAAATGAGCATGAAGTATATCAGGTTTCCCAAAAGTTTTGACTATTTTTTTAAAAGCATAGTTTACGCTGATTTTTGCTAACAATGGCAACAAATATGGTACAGGACCGCACGGAATCGCCATTCTATACACAGTAACCCCCTCGAATCCGTCTCGAAAAAATCCTAACTTCCGTTTACGCCGTATTGAGCGCACATCAATTTCCAATACCGATATATCTATGCCTCGTTTTTGCAATGCCTTAACTTGATTATGTATAAAAATATGATTTATGGGATTTTTTTTTGACGGGTAACCTCCAGATACAACTAACACCTTCATATGCTTTTTATTTCACCATATAATTCCAGTAATTTTTTTTCCTCAATACCCCAATTAAATTCTTCCAATATAGCTCGTCTGCCATTCTGCCCCATTTTTTTTGCGATTTCCGTATGTTCGAGCAAATAATTTATTGCGCACGCTATCTCATCAACATCTTCGGGATTCACTAAAATAAAACACTCATATTTTTCATTCACTTTTCTTGCGTATGACCCATTTGAAATAATAACAGGTAAGCCCATAGACATATACTCATAAACCTTTGTTGCAAGATTATCAACTTGTTTATATTGCCCAACACACAAGATGGTACAAATACCAACGAGGCATTCATTTAGTATCTTACAAACATCATGTCTGTTTACAAAACCTTTGTAATCTACACACTCATACTCTTTTAAATCTTTTAATTCGTCAAAATAACTTTGAGGATTATATACCCCACATAAAACCAATGTTGCCTCGGCTATAAACGAAGCTTTGACCAACTGTGTTATTCCACGCTCATACGTCAAGTCGCCAATATACACAATTGCCCTGTTTATTTTAGCATGATGCACATCATATTTGTTGTATAATTCATTTAATATCGGAGTGTTATCTATAAATATGCTTTTATTACTTCTATTTGCAAAAACATCTTTCCCGTTTACCAAACATGGAAATACGACTGCATCTATTTTTTTACATACTCTTGTTTCATATATATCATAAATATTGGCAGCTAATTTGCGCATGAACGACGGCAGATAATATTTGTGCGAAATTAATAGATAATAATATTCATGGCTGTCAAAAATAACTTTTTTCTTTTTTTTCTTCAATTTTAAAGCATACGGCAATAATTCAGGGTCGTGTATATGATAAATATCTGCGTTAATTTCAAGAGCTTTTTTATAAATCGATTTTGTTCCTTGCGTCATGCGTATTAATCTGCCACCAATAACTTTTGGAACACCAATAATTTTTACTCCGTTAGATTCATAACTTTCACCCAGAGTAACCAAACAAACATCGTATCCTGATTTTGCCAACGATACACATTGCTTATGGAATATTCTCGTGTCCGTGCTTTTATGCGCCGATGTCATATGACACACCTTAATCATAAGTATCCTTATCTTATTTAAATATATTTTTGTATTTTTTAACATTTTTTATTATATAAAAAAACATCAAATACCACGCTTTTATTGGATTAATGCCCACATATCGATATGTCCTATACGCCATCTTCAATGATTTAATTTTATTACCTGACTTTGAATTCCGAGAAATCCTATATATCAATAACGGCTCATTGATTCCACACGCATAATCTTCAATTCGCAATATTTTCAACCAAACACAAAAATCTTCGTGTATATTGTCGTTCTCCATTTGGATATCACTGAAAAAAGATTTTTTTACAAATACCGAAGAACATGAAATAACGTTTTGTTTTAACAATCCTTTGTAATTCACTTTTTCCGGAACGTTGAATATACCTTTGTAATCCTCTCCGTTTTCGTCAATATATCTGACACCGGTAAATAAAAAATTGGCATTGTTTTTTTTCGCATATTGCATTTGAACATCTAACTTGTTCTCTTCCCACAAATCGTCGCTGTCTAAAAATGCAATCCAATCGCCTTTTGCCTCGGCAATACCTTTATTTCTTGTTTTAGACACACCCGAATTTTCAGAATTTTTATAAACTCGTATTCTATTATCCAAAAGTTGAAGATCATTTATTACATTCAGCGTATTATCCCTTGAGCAATCCTCGATTACGATTAATTCCCAGTTAGTATATGTTTGCTTGATAACGGAATTTATAGAATCGGTTATATATTTTTCGCAATTATAAGCTGGCATCACTACACTAACTAAATCATTCATACTTCCCTCTATCATTTATCAATACTTGTTTTTACGCTTTCTTCAAAATCAACCACATTGTATTCACTTTCATCGCCCTGTTTCACGTAATACAAATCCCCGAACATCTTCTCAAAAACCGAAACACGCTTTGCCAAAATCCATATCAACCAATTGAACAACCTCGTCGTAAACATACGCTTGCCATAACACTTTGCAATATTCTTCACAAGTTCGGTAGTATTCACATACTCTTGGTTTTGCGGTAAAAAAACGCCTTCATTTTCGCCATCAACCAATCTACAAAAAAAACTGCATAAGTTTTCGATATATATCATGCTACGCCTGTTTGCATAGTTCGGAAATATCGGCACTTTTTTCGCCAGTTTGACGAGCTTCGGAAAATTGCCTTTGCATCTCTTTCCGTACACCATCGGCGGCCTGACTATACACAGTTTGAAACCATCGCCAATCAATTTTTGGAGTTCCTGCTCCGCTTTGAGTTTGCTGTCTCCGTAAAAATCGCTTTTATTGGGATTCGGTGCGGTGTCCTTGACAATCTCCGGCTTGGCGGTTCCGTACACCGCCATGGTGCTCAAAAATATGAATTGCCCTACATCTTCTTCCTTCGCCTTTTTTGCGACATCAATAGCCAAATCGCAGTTTATTTCATAGTACAGCGGCATCATCTTTTTGGTTTGTTTCACATGGGCGATTCCCGCACAGTGCAAAACGCTGTCGTATCCGGTAAAATCAACGCTTTTCCATACGCCGTCCCTGCTGTTCACCATTTTTATGTCGTATCTGCCTTTTGCGAACGCCTCAAACGACTGCCCTATGTAACTGTCGTCGCCTATCACCAAAACCCTTTTCATCTGTCAAGCAACCAATCAACATCATTCTTCATCCAACACATGACCATCCCTCAATGCCTCTACTTCCTCAATCGGGAGATTTGTCAAATCTACGATGTCTTCTATTGATAAACCCTTTTTTAACAATTTTATTGCCATTTCTTTATTCGCTTCATCTTTGCCCCTTAAAAAAACACGTTCATCATATAATGTTCTTATCATGCCGCCCACCTCCGCATTTAACTTCGTATTTGCCTTGTATTTGTCGTTCAAATGCCTGAACAATTCCCCTATCGCTGTCGTTATTTTTTCTATATCTTCATCCTTTAGACTATCTTCGTCACCCAACCGATGCGCCGTCCGTACCACTTGATCTGCGATGGATTTCACTTTCGCTATCGTTTCGCGTTTACCATCCGGTTTCTTTCGCCTCGCCATTTTTTCCAGCTCCGACCGAAGTAAAAACAACTGCAACGGCAGCAGCGGGTACAGCTTCTCTTCCACCAACCTTTTTTCATCATATTCCCAATAACGCATCACCGGTATTTTATAATCAACTGCCTGTTCTTCGCCGTTTTCGCCCGTAAACACGAGCTTCACTTTGTACTCTTTCGGTATTTTTGCGTTTGCCTCCACGTGTATAACCATCGATTTCGGCATATACAACACTATTTCACCGCTATCATTGCCGGCACCCTCCAAGCGTTCGTTTTCCAATGCTTTTTTGAAATCGTATTCGAACACCCGTATGCCGATCAATCGGTCCCGCAGCGTCTGGAATTCGATGTGGTAATGAAACGGTTTGGCATCCGGGTTTTGCCCGAATTTGCGGAGTATCCTGAAAAATGCATCGCCCCGTATTATTTTGAAATCGAATTCGTCGAATTCCGAATTTGTTTGCAATATTTCCACTTCATCGGGATTATATACCACGCCAAACAGGCTGTTGAGCATCGTCACGAGCGTTTCTTTGGATACGGTAAACAAATGCTTCATGATTTCGTCTATTTTCGCCTTTTTTCGTCTTTCCGCTATGATACCGACTCCCTTCACATACCCAAAAATCAACTCACTGGATTTTTGTGGTTTCTTCCTCTTCCTCCGTTTTTTTCTGCGGGGCGGTCTCATTTGCTTTCGCACCCTCGACGATGCCGTCCCTTTTTGCCACTTTGAATATCGTCATAAAAAAGCACTTGCAGTCAAACAAAAAACCCATCTTTTTTACATACTCGCCGTCAAAACCCGCTTTCACGTCGATCGGCAGCTCGTCGCGCCCGTTCACCTGCGCCCAGCCCGTGAGTCCCGGGCGGATGTCGTTCGCGCCGTATTTGTCGCGCTCTTCTATCAGGTCGTATTGGTTCCAAAGTGCCGGACGCGGCCCGATCACGCTCATTTTGCCTGTCAGTATGTGGACTGTCTGTATGATTTCGTCGAGGCTGGATTTGCGGAGGAACTTGCCCACCCGCGTTATGTACTGTTCGGGGTTTTCAAGCAGATGTGTGGGCACTTCTTTCGGGGTGTCGATTTTCATGCTGCGGTACTTCAGCATATGGAAATGCGTTTTGCGGATGCCCACCCTTTTTTGCTTGAAAAACACCGGCCCCGGGCTGTCTATTTTTACCGCTATCGCAATACCCAAAAACACAGGCGAAAGCACGATGATCCCAAACAGGCTCAAAACGATATCGATCAGCCGTTTCACAAACAAGCGATACATATTTTCCGCCATCCACCCCGCAATCCGAAGTCATTTATATCCCCGTCGGCAAACGGATTCCCCGCCTCTCGCACCCCGTGCTTTTAATTGTACCACAGTTGAACACAAAATGCAATACTTTGATTGTGAATTTTTTGCGAACAATTTATTGCATTTTGGCTTCTGTTCCCGTATAATCACCGGAAAGTGGTTGTTGGTCAATTTGACCATCAACCAAAAAATGGCCAAAAACCGGTGTTTTTTAATCCATTTTTTGCGGCATTGGAGATTACCCTATTGCGACCATGTGTTTTTTTTCGGTCAACTCTTTTTTTTCCAATAGTCCGTATATATGCGAAAACAGCCATTTCGTCGCGAATTCATCCGCGCCGTCGGACATTCTTTCTATGGTTATTTTTTCGGAAATCTTATCATATCTCAACAATCCGTCGCATTTGTCATTTTTTTCATAGCTGTAATTTATCAGAATTCTTTCATTGTTTTCCGTCTGTTTTTTTACATACCAACGCACAATTATTTTCTCCGTTCGCTTAATATTTACGGGATTGTTCCAATGATTTTGTTAAGCGCAATCTCCTCTGTTCCAGCCACTCTTTGGCACTCCTATTCGCTTCTTCGGTGTCGATTGGATTGACATAGGGTTCCCTCGGCTTTTCGAGCTCGACCGCCATTATTTCGGCGACTTCCGGGCCAATCCATATTGTTTTGTCAAATGTTGACGTTGGCACTTTTTTTTGCTCCCTTTTCGGTAAATTCTATTGCTTGTCCAATTTTGCCTGTAATTCGGCGATTAACGCCGCCTGCTCTGCGAGTGCTGCATTCATGGCGGCGAGATCCGCATTCATGGCAGCAAGGTCTGCATCTTTGGCGGCAAGGTCTGCTTCTTTGGCGGCGAAAACACGCTCCCATTTTTTCCGCTCCTTGAGCGTTGCATTTCTCAGTGCCTGCGCCTCGTCGTGTCCCGCTTTTGAACGTAGTCGCTCCATTTCCTGATACTCCGGCGATGCGGATATGTGCCGGTATGCCCCGATGGCCTCACTCATCACTTCCACCTCCATTTTTTCGATTTTTGCCAAATCATCCTCTGTTTTGGCCTTGAACAATGCCATCCACAGCTCCATTCCGCTTTTCGAATTCACCGTTTTCGGCAACTTCGGCAGCTCGTATATGTGTACGCTGAACTTGTCGCTAAGCCGCGTGTGGCGCTTGACTTCGAGCGCCTCGTATTCCGAATGGAAGTCCTTGCCTTTGGACATTTTGAAGTGCACGATGCCAATCATCACCGTCCGCGGAAGCGCCGAATAATTCTCCTTCTCCGGCAATGCGAGCGAATATTGGCGGGCCCAGTGAAAAAGCGCACGTTCCGGGAAATTGCCCTCATTCTCCACTTGGATTTCCAGATTTACCCGCTGGCCGTTGACCACCATCGCTATATCCAGGCGGCAAAACTTCTTCTTAATCGCTTCCGGCGGCATTTCGCCATTCGTGATAGTGAATTCCGTGATGCTCTCATACGGTATGCTGAGCAGTGCCGAAACGAGCC
>Ga0209737_10000474_pt1 | contig 32792 bp, 27 predicted proteins | sample TergutCu122P3_FD_187284 | JGI IMG/M metagenome (GOLD analysis project Ga0209737, IMG submission 187284) | Cubitermes ugandensis P3 segment gut microbial communities from Kakamega Forest, Kenya - Cu122 P3 (SPAdes) (version 2) | ecosystem: Host-associated > Arthropoda: Insects > Digestive system...
CCAGAACTTCCACCACTTTTTTTTGCGCTTCTGGAAAACCTCGCTGGATCGTTGGGCCCACTTGCCGAAGCTGCTGTGTTCATTCCTGGCGAAAAATTCGGCGTATTTCTTGTCTTCGCCAAGAATGCAGGAGCTATCCCTTCTATTTTTTTTGCTCACTCGCCGCCTGATCCGGCCGCCGTCTTCTGTGTTTTCTCCGACGCGGGAATCCGAAGATGTCACGCGCTGCAACGTAAAAACTGGCGATCAGGGCGGGGCTGGTAATCAGCAGAAAAACGGCGCAGGCCACTACGCCAAGACCTCTGGCGGTCAGTTCAAAAAAGTTGATGACGAGAGCCGACAGCACGATGATGAAGAAGCCGTAGCAGAAGGCGTAGGTAAAGAAAGGAAGGAAGTTGACGAGGCATCCCTTCAAGCTGAAAGCCAGCGCCTTGGGAACGGATAACCGCCACCATCCGATGAGTTGCGGCACGAACAGGTATACCACTCCCCACAGCACGAACAGGATCGTGGTGACAAGAAACGAATAGAAGAGCGGAGGGGAAGAAAAAGCCGCCATGTCCGGTATTTCGGCATAGATGAGCGCCCGCCACATCATGCCGCCGTCGATCAGTCTGGTGCTCAGGAGCACAGCCGTCAACACGACGAAATTGCAAAAACCTGCCAACAGCAGATCGAATGCGTAACGGCGAAAGCCCGAAAAGAGCAGGCTCGGACTAAGTTTACGTTTGCGGTCGATGGCGCGGCAGCCGTTGAAAACTCCGAGCATGAGTCCCGGGTACAGAATCACTCCAAGCATTTCTCCGACATAAGGCGGGATCGATGCCACGATGATGCTGAGGATGCAACACAAGGTCATGAAGCTGAGAAACGCGGGGCTGCGCGCCCACAGCATGAAGCCTTCGATCAGCCAGTACCAGCCATGACGCATGGAAACGCGCCGGATTTTCAAGGGGCGGGATTCATGGTGGCGCTTTTCCCCATCCTGAAATTGGGAATCGGGCGGCAGGATGGAAGCAGGTTCGGCTTCGATGTTGTCGTTTCTCATGGATCGGATTCAGTGATCAGTATCGGGTAGGGGAGGGGCGGTGTCGTGAACACGAAGACGTAAAATATCACGGTATTCGTCTGGGTCTTTCACCAGCACCAATTCACCCGCGCGCGGCAGGGCACGGTCGGCTGCCCGTGAAAGCCAGAACCGCAACGCGGCTGCGCGCAGCATCAATGGCCAGAGGGTTCGTTCGGTATCAGTAAAAGGGCGGGACGAATGATAGGCGGCAAGCAGGGCGTTCGCGCGCGCCGTATCGAGCGCACCGCCAGGCATGCAGCACCAGTCATTGACGGTGACGGCAACATCGAAGAGCAGGGCGTCAAAACCGGCAAAGTAGAAATCGATGACTCCGCTGATGAGTCCGTCCGCCCATAGCACATTGTCGCGGAAAAGATCGCCGTGGATTGCCCCGGCAGGCAGGTGAGAGAAGTCGGCGTTTCTCTGGAATTGCAGCTCGGCATCGAGCAGGGCTGCATCATCGACGGACAGGAAAGGCTGGAGCAGGGCTGCGGTTTGCAATCGCCAATGCGCGCCACGCGGATTGGGCTGCCGCCGCCCGTAAGAACGCCCGGCCAGATGCAGTCCCGCAAGCATGAAACCGATCCGGGTGCAGTGTTCGCAATCCGGGTTTGCTTCCGAGGCGCCTGACAGCCGTGATACCAGCACTGCCGGTTTGTCTGCCAACGTCCCCAGGTATTCGTTGTCACGGTTGGCGATGGGTGCTGGCACAGGCAGGCCGTGCCGGGCGAGATGCGCCATCAGATGCAGGTAATAAGGCAACTCGGCGCGTTCGATATTCTCGAACAGCGTCAGAACATAACGCCCCAGTGTGGTCGTGACGAAAAAATTGCTGTTCTGAACACCGCCCGCAATGCCCTCGAATTCGATCAAACGCCCGATGGAATAGTGATCCAGCCAGCGCGCCAGGGTATCGAAGGCAGGCAATGTAAAAACGGACACAGGCTTACCAGCTCGTGAGTACCCAGCTCGGCACGGCCAGTCTGCGGATGTCGTCATGCCGTACCCATTGGCCGTTGCCTACCTGATCGACCAGATAGTAGGAAGCGCCGTTCTCTAGCGTAACCTTGACCATGTAAAGTTTGCCGCGCAGACGGAACTCGGTGACGGTGTCACTTCCGCGTTTGACGATGGTGACCTGGGGCAGCTCTTCTTCCAGCGGCTCGAGTCCCTCCGGCTGCTGGGCAAAGAGCGACTGGGAGGCCATTGAGCCGACGCAGAAGACGAGAGTGGCAAGTGCAGTTGAGGGGCGCATGATGAAGCTCTCCGTTGTGGGATTCAGAGATTGAGCATTATTTCATGCTCTTCGGGCAGAGGCGTAAAACCGCGCGTCTCATAATGTTTGAAAATGGCTTCGACTACATCCTCGGGTTCGTCGATGATCTGAACCAGATCAAGATCTTCGGGGGAGATCATCTGCTCGGTCACGAGTTGATCCCTGAACCAGTCCAGCAGGCCGCGCCAGAAGGCGCCGTGCACGAGGATGATCGGAATCCGCCGGGTTTTGCGCGTCTGCACCAAGGTCATGGCTTCGAGCAGTTCATCGAGTGTACCGAGACCGCCGGGCATGACCACATAAGCGCTCGCGCACTTCACGAACATGAATTTGCGTGCGAAGAAGTGTTTGAAGGTCTGGGAAATGTCCTGATAGGCGTTGCCAAACTGTTCCAGCGGCAACTGGATGTTAAGTCCCACTGAAGGACCCTTGCCGAAGAACGCGCCCTTGTTGGCCGCTTCCATGATGCCCGGTCCACCCCCAGAGATGACGGCGAAACCGGCATCCGAGAGTTGGCGGGCGATGCGCTCGGTCAGCGTGTAATAGGGATGATCTGGCGCTACGCGGGCGCTACCGAAGATCGATACCGCCGGGCGAATGGGCTTGAGCCGTTCGGCAGCTTCGATGAACTCTGCCATAATTCCAAGGATTCGCCACGATTCGCGCCCGTTGAAATCCGGTTCGCCTGTGGCCACAGTGGGCGGTACTTTTTCTTTTATGCTCATCTGTTGTCGTCATTCCTGATCGCGAGGTTTGTTTTCAATGACCACCCTGTTGCTCGTCGATGGTTCCAGTTATCTTTATCGCGCTTTCCACGCATTGCCCGATCTGCGCACATCAAGAGGCGAACCAACCGGGGCCATCCGAGGAGTCCTTGCCATGCTACGTCGGCTGGCCGGGGACTACAAGGCAGATTATCGTGTTTGTGTATTTGACGCCAAAGGGCCGACTTTTCGGGATGAATGGTATCCGCAGTACAAAGCGAACCGTCCGCCCATGCCCGATGATCTCGCCGCCCAGGTTGTCCCTCTGCATGAAGCGGTGAGGGCGGAGGGTTGGCCCTTGCTGTCGGTCGCGGGGGTCGAAGCCGATGATGTCATCGGCACGCTCGTCCGTCTTGGCGTCGAACGCAACTGGAACGTAGTGATTTCCACCGGCGACAAGGATTTGACCCAACTCGTGCAGCCCGGCGTGCTCTGGGTTAACACGATGAGCGAGGAGGCGCTCGACGAGGTGGGGGTTGAGGCCCGGTTCGGCGTGCCGCCGTCGCGCATCGTCGATTACCTCGCGCTGGTCGGAGACACGGTCGATAACGTCCCCGGCGTGGAGAAATGCGGCCCCAAGACGGCGGCAAAATGGCTGACCGAATACGGCAGCCTCGACAATCTGGTCGCGCGAGCAAGCGAAGTAGGCGGCAAGGTGGGCGAAAATTTGCGCCGTCACCTCGATTTTCTGCCTTTGGGCCGCCGTCTGGTCACGGTTGCCACCGACGTAGCGTTACCGTGCAGTCTCGACGATCTCGTCCCGCGCGAACCCGACCTCCAGGCGCTGACCGCGCTCTATGAGCGCTTTGAATTCAGGAGTTGGCTGGGGCAGGGGAGGCGGACTACCGCTGCGCCTCCTGCGGCGGAGGTTTTGACACGACGCTTCCAACGTGAAGAAGCGATTGATGCGCCCGCCCACGCGCCGGATCACTCCCGTTACCGCGCCATTGTCGATTGGCCGGATTTCGAGGCGCTGTTGAAACGGTTGGAATCCATGTCGTCCACTGACCTCATTGCGCTCGATACCGAAACCACGGGACTCGATCCGCTCACCGCGCGGCTGGTCGGCATTTCCTTTGCATTCGCGCCGGGAGACGCACTCTACCTGCCGCTTGCGCATCGCGGCACGGACATGCCCACGCAACTGCCATTCAATGAAACGCTGGCCCGGCTCAAACCGTGGCTGGAGTCGGACGCGCACGCCAAGCTCGGGCAGAACATCAAGTTTGACGCCCACATCTTCGCCAATCACGGCATCACCCTGCGCGGCATCGTCCACGACACCCTGATCCAGTCCTACGTGCTGGAAAGCGATCGTCCTCACGACATGGATTCGCTTGCCAAGCGGCACCTCGGACTCGCCATGATTCCCTATACCGACATCTGCGGCACGGGGGCAAAACGAATCGGCTTCGATGAAGTGTCTCTGGACACCGCTACCCGCTACGCTGCTGAAGATGCCGACATCACCCTACGGTTGCACCGGAAACTGTGGCCGCAAGTGGAAACCGTGCCCATGCTGGCCGCGCTCTACCGGGACGTCGAGTTACCGACCCTCTCCGTGCTGCTGGCGATGGAGCGTACCGGCGTACTCATCGACCCGTTTCTTCTTGCGCAGCAAAGCAACGAACTGGGCCGCCGTCTGCTCGACCTGGAGCGCGAAGCGCATGCGCTGGCAGGGGAGGCGTTCAACCTTGGTTCTCCCAAACAACTCGGCGAAATCCTTTTTGGCCGTCTCGGCCTGCCGGTGCGCAAGAAAACCGCCACGGGTCAGCCTTCGACCGACGAAGATGTTTTGAGCGAGCTTGCCGAAGATTATCCGCTCCCCAAGCTGCTGCTCGAACACCGCAGCCTTTCCAAGTTGAAGGGCACCTATACCGACAAGCTGCCACGCATGGTCAATCCGGCGACGGGCAGGGTGCATACCAGTTTTTCGCAGGCCACAGCCGTCACCGGGCGACTTGCCAGTTCCGACCCCAATCTGCAAAACATTCCCGTGCGCACGGCGGAAGGTCGGCGCATCCGCGCTGCTTTCATCGCGCCGCGCGGCTGCCGGATCGTCTCGGCGGACTATTCGCAGATCGAGCTACGCATCATGGCGCATCTATCGAACGACGCCCGGTTGCTCGAAGCCTTCGCACGCAGTGAGGACATTCACCGCGCCACAGCCGCCGAAGTATTCGGCATCGCGCCCGAAGCAGTTGCGTCCGAGCAACGTCGTTACGCCAAGGTTATCAATTTCGGACTCATCTACGGCATGAGCGCGCACGGTCTGGCCAAGGCGCTCGGAATCGAACGCGGCGCAGCACAGGGCTGGATCGACCGTTATTTTGCGCGCTATCCAGGTGTTGCCAACTATATGGAACAGGTAAAGGTTCTCGCACGCGAACAGGGCTACGTCGAAACCGTCTTCGGCCGCCGTCTCCATCTGCCGGACATCAACGCTCGTCAGTACCCGCGTCGTCAGGCGGCAGAACGCGCCGCGATCAACGCTCCCATGCAGGGAACGGCTGCCGATCTCATCAAGAAAGCAATGATTGCCGCCTGGCGTTGGTTGAATGACTCGGGCCTTCAATCACGTTTGGTTTTACAGGTTCACGATGAACTGGTGCTCGAAGTTCCCGATAGCGAAATCGACATCATCCGCGCAGAGCTTCCACGGTTGATGGAAAGCGTCGCCAATCTGGCTGTTCCGTTACGGGCCGATGTAGGAATAGGGGCCAACTGGGACGAAGCGCATTGAGCGGATAGCTGATTGGCTATAGTTCGTTAGGAGTTGATCCTTTCGCTTCATTAGTTTACATAATACAAATTATGGTCTTTTTACAGGGCTTTCACGATGCTCTATAAACAACTATCCCCAAAACTCAAAGCAACTTTTTAAACCACAAATCGGTGTTATACTTGCACCATGCATTCGTCCTCGTTACGATGCGCATTCCTCACTAGCCTAAGGAAAAAAACACATGAAATACTCTCTCTTTGCCGCGGCATTTCTGGCTCTTGCCGTTTCTGCTTGCAGTGACAAAAAGGAAACAGCTGCTCCTGAGAGCGCCCCAGTTGCTGCTCCCGCCGAACAAGCTCCGGCTCCTGTGGTAGAAGTTGAAGTGCCGCCGCCTGCCGGCGACGTTGCGCCGGCTCCTGCCGAAGAACCAGCGCCAGCTCCCGCCGAAGCACCTGCGGCGGCTGAAGCGCCCGCTGTTGAAGCCAAGTAATTAAAACCCACCAACGCAGATCACCAATCTGCGTTTTCGGGCAAAAACCCCCTCCGTAGGCGTTATTCGCGCCTACGGAGGGGGTTTGTTTTTAATTCATGGTACAGTGGACAGTGCTAAAAAGCCGATGAGGTCATGTTTTCCACCATGAGTATCCAACCATACAAGGAAAGCGCTCCAAAGACTCACGAGATCGATTTCCTGAGCAGTTCGGCTACCATGTTTGTTTTGTCCATGGTTGTGGCATCCGTCCTGGTCATGCCTGCCATCATCGCCGCAACCCAGGCATCTGCAATGTGGCGGTCGCTGAAGAAGTGGTGATACGCGGGAAGGCCGTGCGCACTCAACTTCAGATTCTCTCCTGCGGTCGGATTTGACCTCATCCTTTGACCCGTGTAGGCTACACGCCGTTTTGCTGTGCGGATTGGCAGCAGAACGAAACTTCGCACTCTGGTGCCACTGACCTTCCAGCCAGTGGTTAAACGGGAAAGCGGTGCGCGTCCCCTGGATGCAAAGCCGCTGCTGCCCCCGCAACGGTAAGCGAGTGAGGATTCGCCTTCATGCCACTGGGCGTTTTTGCCTGGGAAGGCGGCGAATCAAGACTTGCAAGCCCGGATACCGGCCCGATTGCGAACCGATGGAAGTGCCGCGGGGGGCGGTGCGCCGGTTCTCATCGACCGGGGCGTTGCGTTGCAAAACCCGCGCGGTATCTCCCTTTTCATTACCATGATTCCGGTTTGCGGGGACGCGGGCCGGACGGAGATTGCCATGCCTACGCGCAAAACCTCACTGGCCGCTCTGTGCTTGCCAGCCGCCATTTTTTCCCTGATTCCCCTGCCCTCTTTTGCCCAGACTTCGTTCGAGTCGCCGAGCGCCACATCCATTGCGGCATCCGAGACCCTCGGCGAAGTGGTAGTGACCGCAAACCGTATAAAGGAAACAAAGCAGGAAATCAGCAGCAACGTCACGATCATCGATTCGGAAGACATCAAAGCCTCGACCGCAACAACGGTGGCCGATCTGATGGTTCAGCATGGTTTTCATGTTGTGACGCTGGGCGACAACAGTAATGTTCAGATTCGCGGTATAGGCAAGCTAGCGATGGCTAACGAACTCGAAAACCAGGTGCTGATCCTGCTTAACGGTCGCCGGGTCGGTATGAGCAATCTGGCGCTTGCGGGACTGGCGAACGTCGAGCGCGTCGAAATTATTCGCGGTCCCTCAGCGGTTCAATACGGTTCTTCCGCGATGGGCGGCGTCGTCAACATTATCACCAAGCGCGGCGATGCCACCAAACCGTTTGCGTCGCTTGAAGTGGGTATTGGCAGTGATTCGCTGAAACGCGAGTCAGTTGCCTTTGCCGGTGCAGCGAACGGCTTTGACTTTGCTTTCGGTGGCACGCATTTCAGCCATGGTGATGTGACGACCCATGGCGGGCGACGCTGGTACCATACAGCGGTCGATAAGAGCCTGACCTACAATCTGGATCTCGGCTACACCTTCTACAAAAAACACCGCATCGGGATCAATCACAATCGGGCTGAAACAAAGTCCGAACTGATGAAAAACCCCGATAGCAACGACGGTATCCGCCCCTATAGCGGCAATACGTCCAACAGCCCGTACACTGATTACCTCAAACGCAATACAAACACTGCGTTTTCCTATACCGGGTCGTCAGGCGAAGGAAACCTTGACTGGATGGTCAATTACTCTTTTGGAAGCAACGACCAAAAGGATACTGACCCGGCGACGGGGTACAAAAAATATCAAAATATCATCGACAACAAAGTGTTCAACGCACAGTTGAGCTACCACACCTCACTATTTACGCTGTCAGGAGGAGTTGATCAGTATAAATACGATGTATCCGGCAGTGGCAACGACCCAAAGGCGACAATGAAGGACACCGGCGCCTACCTGACCGGCAAGCTCCGCCTCCTTGATGAAAAGCTGATTTTCTCGCTTGGGCTGCGTCACGACCGATTCGAAAATTCGAGTACCGTGATGAGTCCGCAGAAAGATAACCATACTGGCGGATCGGTGGGCATCAGCTATTTGCCGCTCGACTGGCTGAAGCTGCGCGCCAGCTACGCCAATGGCTTCAAGATGCCGTCGCCTTATCAGGTCGGTGGCGATAATTGGCATATAGCCAATCCGTTGCTCAAGCCCGAACGAAACAAAACCTGGGAGTTCGGCACCGATATTGACTGGAACAGTGTCAATGCCAGCCTGACCTATTTTCACTCTGACTGGAAGGACAAGATCATTGGCGTCTATGATACTTATCCTGGCAGGTACCAGAATCTGAAAGAAACGGAAATCGCCGGAGTTGAAGGTTCGGCGAGTTGGGATATTGGTAAGGCATTCGAGCAGAGTTACAGCCTGAGGCCATACGCCAGCTTCACCTGGCTTACAACGCGCAAGAACAAAGATCCCTTGCAATTCATCGCCTATCATGGGGCGGGCAACAACACCATGCCCAATACGCCGAAATGGATGGCAAGCTATGGCATCCATTACGCGCATCCGGCCTTGAAGATCAAGAGCCGCCTCAACGCCAACTATTACGGCAAGACGCTTACGCAGGATTGGAGCGGGACGGTGTCCATGCCGCCTGGCGATGAGTATTTCGCGCGCCCGGGTGGCACAGTCGTCAACTGGAGTCTCGAAAAGGAGCTTGCTGACTTCGGCAGACAATACGGCAATCTGACCTTGCGCACAGAGGTCAACAATCTATTCGACAATGCGAACGAGATGTACTGGAACTACCCCGGGCCGGGTCGGAACTTCTACGTTGGCTTGCGTTACGACTTCCGTTGATGAGCGTAAGAGGTTTCATCGCCCTCCTCGCCTTTCTTGCCGCGCCGGTGGCCTTTTCCCAGGTTCCGGCGCCTCAGCGCATCGTTTCGCTGGATCTCTGCACGGACTGGATGCTGACCCTGCACGTCGAACGGGAACGCATCGCGGCACTCTCTCCGATGCAGCGCATCTCGAAATCCTTTCATCCCGCCCCCTGGATGAAAGACAAAACCTCCTGGCCCTCTCACGATGGAAACCTGGAGAGCATTGCACTTTACAAACCCGATCTCATTCTGGTCGGGCAATACGCTGCCGTTCCTCTTCGCGGGCAATTGCTTCGCCTGGGTTTTCGGGTCGAAGTTCTGCCGCTGGCCAACACGCTTGAAGAAGTGCGCGACTATGAGCGCCAATTCTTTGCTCATACAGGACTGGCGCTCGATCGCACCAGCGACGCGCCGCCTGCACGACCGCCCGGCAAAAAACGCCTGCTGCTGCTCGGCGCGAACGCCATTGGAACCGGGCGCGGCACCTTTGAAGATGACATCGTGACCCGTTCCGGCTGGCAAAACTACCTCTCTGAGAACGGTCTCGTCCGGCTCGATCTCGAACAAATCGCCCGCGATCCACCGGATGCCGTGCTCTGGGCTGCCCCTTCCGGCGTAGCGCTGGCAAACACCTTTGCCGAATCCCCCCTCTGGCGCTCACTCACCCCCCCACCGCTACGGCTCGACACCGATTACTGGCGCTGGCAATGCCCTGGCCCCTGGAGTTGGGAACTCATACGAGAACTCGACCGCCTTCTCCAGCAAGGTGAAGAATTGACTCCCTCCCCCGCTCGCGGGGGGCGAGGGCAGGGTTTCGCAGAACACTGCTCTGCGCTGCCCGAGCGGGCTGGCTGTGCAAAGCCAGCCCTGGACGGGTTGGGGTGGGGGTATTCAGCGGCACTCGCCCCCATCCCAACCTTCCCCCGCTCGCGGGGGAAGGGGTGAAACCGTCTCAGCGGTGAAGGAAACAGGAAATCATGGGCGTCGAATACGTGCTCAAAAAAATCCCCCCTGCCCCCGCCCTCCTCTTCCTGGGGCTGCTGGCGGCTTTCTTCCTGTCGCTTTCCATCGGCTCTGCGCCTGTTCCCGTGTTGGGCGGGCTGTTCGACTGGCTGACTGGTCAGTCGGGCATGCATGCCCTTATCATGGGTGAAATCCGTCTGCCACGCACCCTGCTCGCGCTCTCGGTAGGCGCGGCTTTGGGATTCTCCGGCGCGGCTCTGCAAGGTTTGCTGCGTAACCCGCTGGCCGATCCAAGCCTGACCGGCGCAAGTCAGGGCGCTGCCCTGGGGGCAGCCTCTGTTTTCTACTTCAGCATCCTGCCGGGTCTGGGCGTTTTTGCCCCCCTGCTGGCCGGGTTGATTGGAGCGGGACTCGCACTTCTTCTCGTCCTCTGGCTTGCCGGATCGGGGAGGCCCGCGCTGCTGCTGCTTGCGGGGCTCGCTGTTGCCTCTCTCTCCGGCGCGGCGCTGGCCGCTGTGCTCAACTTTGCCCCCAATCCCTTTGCCATGCAGGAACTCGTTTTCTGGCTGCTCGGCTCCGTCTCGGAACGCGGCATGGCGCATCTCGCCTTTCTCCTGCCCGCCCTCGTCATCGGCGGCGCGCTCATCTGGCGGCAACGCCCGCTGCTCGCCGCACTTTCCCTCGGAGAACAGGTCGCTACCAGTCTGGGGCTGGATGTTCGGCGAGGCGGCCGCATTCTTGTCCTTGGCGCCGCGATTCTGGTCGGGGCTTCCGTTGCAACCGCCGGAAATATCGGCTTCGTCGGCCTCATCGCCCCCCATCTGGCCAGACCGCTGGCACAAAACCGCCCGGATCGCCTGCTGTGGCCCGCTGCCATTATTGGCGCAGCGCTCGTGCTGTTCGCGGACATCATCGTCCGTCTCATGCCGCCGGGCCGTGAAATTCGCCTGGGCGTGCTCACCGCCCTCGTCGGCACGCCCCTTTTCATTCGCCTCATCTGGAAAGAGCGCAGAGAATGGCTCTGATCGAAGTCCATGACCTGACGCTCCCAAACCGCCTTGCGGGCGTCTCCTTCACGCTTGCCCCCGGCGAAATGCTTGGCGTCATCGGCCCCAACGGCGCGGGCAAATCCTCCCTGCTCCAAAGTCTGGCCGGACTCCTCCCCGCCGAGGGCGACATCCGCCTCGCAGGCGCCCCCTTGCACTCCCTGACGAATGTCGAACGGGCGCGACAGATCGGTTTTCTACCCCAATTCTGCGACAGCGCCTGGGCGCTTGCCGTCGAAGAAATCGTCGCCCTGGGAAGGTTGCCCTGGCGCGACCGCAATGAGGCAATCATTCGGAAAGCCATGCAGGAAACCGGCATCGAAGCGATGGCTTTGACCCACATCAACCATCTCTCCGGCGGCGAGCAGGCGCGGGTCTGGCTTGCACGGGTGTTGGCGGGCGCGCCTCGTCTCATCGTCGCCGACGAACCCGTAGCCAGTCTCGATCTCTACTACCAGTCCAAAATCATGGACACTCTGCGGCAGCACGCCAGCGGCGCATGCGGCGTGATCCTTGCCATTCACGATCTCGCGCTGGCTGCTCGCTATTGCGATCGCTTCTGCCTGCTCAAACAGGGTCGCGTCCATGCCTTCGGTCCGCCCGAAGCCGTTCTGACCAAAACCGCTCTGTCGGACGCCTTCAATGTTCCCATCCACGTCGATCTGGCCCACTCGCCTCCCATCATCCTGCCTGCCTGAACACGACCCATGAAACCCGGTAAAAATCGCTCCGAGCTCTGCTACACCTACATCTACGACACTTCCTGGCTTTGCGACTATGAAGTATCGAGCGATGAGCTCTGCACCCAACTCGGCATGGCACTCTCTGCCGCCGAGGCGGATGTTGCCCTGGCCGATCTCGTGCCCGATCTCGACCGTCTCCAGGCGCTGGCCCTGCACGCCAACGGCTCCATCCGGGGAAAACTTGCTGTTGCTGAAGCCGATCTCGAATGGCTTCATCTACGTTACGACCACTACCGACAGGAAATCGAAACCCGAGAGCCGGATCGTCTGAAAAACTTTGTTCTTCCGCGCGGCCTTGCGCCCGTGCCGGAACTGCATCAGGCCCGATCCACCGCCAAGAAGACGCTACGCTGCCTCGTGCGCGTTGAGGAAGAGACGAATCGGGAGATTCCCCCGGAAATTCCACGTTTCCTCAACCTGTTGTGCAACTTCTGCTTTCTGCTTACCGTTCTCGTCAATCAACGCCGGGGAATCACTGAGCCTTGCTTCATCAGCCAGAGTTACCGGATCAAAGCGCGAAATCAATAGCGCTTGACCTGTGTTCAGCGATGGTTTTTGGACACTGAAAATGTAGAATGCTTCCCCCCTTCTCCGAATAGCAGCCATGTCTCTCCCTGTTCAAACCTCCGCAAAACGCATCGATTGGGCCGGACTTGGCTGGCTGTACCTGTTTTTCTGGTACTTTTCTGGCGTCATACAAGCTCTGCTGATGCCTTCGTCAGGAATCGAAGGTTTCAGATATGCATCTTTCATGAGTTTCATGTGGCTTGCTCCGGTTTTATTGTTTCCCCGTTTTACAAAGCAAATCACTATCGTTGTTGGAATCGTTCTTTGGGCAGTTTCGGTCATCAGCCTGAGTTATTGGGTTATGTTCGGGACAGAGTTCTCCCCAAGCGTCATGTTTATCATTTTCGAGACGAATGCTGAGGAATCCAGGGAGTTTCTAAGCCAATACGTGACCCTCTCCCTGTTGGCTGGAATCGCTGTCTATACCGCAGTTGCCTGTCTGCTCTGGAAACGCTTGCGTCCGGTGTATTTGCCGCGTCATTTCGCTATCGGCTTGGCATCCGCCGTGCTCATACTGAACCTTGGTTCGCCTTATATCAATTACATGACCGGCAAGACAAGCTTCGAAAAAGCCACGAACAGTTTGTTCAGACGAATGGAGCCTGCCGCGCCCTGGCAGTTTTTGATGAGTTATTTTCAATATCGAATTCAGATCAAAAATGTGCAGAGTTTTCTGAGCAACAATTCTTCTCTACCGCCACTGAATGATTTAGTGGATCATAATGGGGATACGCCACGCACATTGGTTTTGGTCATTGGAGAATCCACCACAAGCCGACGGATGAGCCTCTACGGTTATCCACGCAAAACCACACCGAAGCTGGACACATTGAAAGAGAATGGAGAATTGTTTGCTTTCAATGATGTCATCACCTCACGCCCTTATACGGGTGAAATCATTAAGCAGATTTTCAGCTTTGCCAGCCAGGAAGAGCCGGAGCGTTACTTGGCTGAACCAAATCTGATGAACCTCATGAAACAGGCGGGTTACAAAACCTTCTGGATATCAAACCAGCAAACGATAGCCATGGGTACCATCTCGCTGACTTCGTTTTCGCAACAGGCGGATATCGCAAAATATCTGAACAACAACCGTGCCCGCAACGCAACGCTACCGGATCAGGTCGTCTTTGAACCTTTCGCCGAGATGCTGGCCGATCCCGCGCCGAAGAAATTCATCGTGGTGCATCTGATGGGCACGCACACGCGGTACTCCCTACGTTATCCGAAGGAATACGAAGTATTCACCAAACGTGACCATGTGCCTTCGACCCTATCGAACAAGCAGGCTGAAACCTTCAACAGCTACGATAATGCTGTGCTTTACAATGATTTTGTTATGTCCAGCCTGATAGATATCTTTTCAAAAAACAAGTCAAATGGTTTTCTGCTCTATTTCTCCGACCACGGTGAAGACGTCTACAATGATCCTACTCATACGGTACTAGGCCGAAATGAGAGTAAACCGACCCTGGATATGTACGCTATCCCCTTCTTGATCTGGATCTCCCCAGAGTGGAAAAAATCGCATTCGCTCACGTCCAGCTTCGATTCGATGCTTGACCGGCCTTACAGTAATGCCCATTTCATCCATACCTGGTCCGATCTGGCAGGTTTGAGTTACGACCGTTTTCAACCCGAAAAAAGCCTGGTCAATCCGGATTTCAAGCCACATACCCGCTGGATCGGCTCCCCTGAAGCAAAAGGCGGTTTACGCGATTTCGATGCCATCCTGACGAAGGAATCCGCCCTGCCATCGAAAGAGCCGATGGCAGGGCAGTAGTTCATAGTGTTATCTCGCCATGAATGGCGGGGATTGCGTTCGATACCTATTCAGGGTGTTGACGCTGGAAGACAAGCGTCACCAAACCCAAATACGGTCAAGGTTCTTTTGCGCTTCAGGTAAGGCTCGAATTCACGAACCTTGCAGTCAGCCGCTGCCGCGCCAGGACGATTGCTTTCAACGAGCAGCAAAAAGGATGACTGTTGCGCCCGCTTCTGCTCCACTTCTTCCTGATTGAGCATGGGAATCGTGCGTTTGGCGTAATAAATGGAACGCTCGTCCAGGGCGATGTAGCCATACACCGGCGTATCGTGCACCTCCGCAATCCATTGCTCGAACTGCAACAATCCTGCGGTGCGATAGTCGAATACGCGCGCCTCGCCCACTGCGTAGTAGCCCGCATAGCCGAGAGGCATGAGCAGGCCGAGCGCAGGCAGCAAGCGCCGCCACGCGGGGCGAACCGTTTCCATCAGTTCGCCAAGGCGTTTTCCGGCGATCAGCGCGATCAACGGATAGGCTGGCAACAGGTATTTGTTATGTTTGTCGCTGGCTACGGTCAAGATCAGCAGTGGTACGGCAACGGCGATGATCAGCGCGGTCAGTCGAGGGTCGCTTTTCCAGCGCCGCCAGGTCGCGAGCGGCGCCACCAGTAGCAACAGGCTGGCAGGCAGGAAATCGACCAGCACCCACACGAAGTAGCTAAGCAGCCAACCCGAGGTCGTGCCGCGCACCTTGTCGAATATGTCGCGCTGTATCGTCGTCTGCCAGATATCGGAGCCCATCTGCATGCTGACCGCCAGAAACCACGAGCTTCCCACCAGCAGCAGTATTGCCCAGCCCACCGGATCGCGCAGTACCTGCCATGCCCGCGTTTCGCGGTAGATAAACGCATAGCAAAGCAGCGGCATCATGACGAACAGCGGCGCCATTGGCCCCTTGGCGAGCATAGCGAGACCGATCAGAAAATAGCTCAACAGTATCCAGCGGCGTCCCGCCTGCTCCTGTATGAAATGCAGGGCAGCCAGCAGCGCACAGAAGCACAGGGCTGTCAGCAGCATTTCGATTTCGGCGCGACGGGCAAAATTCGTGAAAGCAGCGTTGGCAATGAGCAATTGAGCGGTAAACAGCGCGGCCCATGGGCCGAAACGCCGTAGCGCATAGCGGTAGGCGGCGAACACCACTATGCTGGCAGCCAGCGCTGACGGCAGGCGCACCGACCATTCATCAACGTTGCCAAGCAGGTGCGACGTGGCGGTGGTCAGCCAGTAAAGCAGAGGCGGCTTCGTGATATACAGTTCGCCATTGAGGCGTGGTAGCAGCCAGTCTCCGGTGGTGAACATGCCCAGGGTGGGGATGGCGCGCCGCGCTTCGTTAAAGGAAAGTAGAGCGATATCGCCCAAGGCCCAGAAAAAACAGACGAAGCCGATCAGCAGGGTAAGCAAAAGCAACAGACGGGGCGGTTCGTTCGTGTTCATTGGCTCACCCCTTCTTTTGCCGCGACGGCGCCGTTGCACGCGCGTGTCCCACGGCAGCCACGTACAACACAATCGCCAGCGCAATTTCCACGCGCGCCAGCACGCCCATGAGACCGGGATCGCTGAAACGCCATGCGCCTTCCAGGAAATACAGCAGTGAGGCCATCGACAGCCATTGACTGGTGTAGCGCTGCCCACGCAGGACGCCCGGCACGGCGGGAAGGAGCGGCAAGCCTTTGAGGATCAGCCACGATCCGCCCGGACGCAGTGGCGCAAGCCAGCCTTCCCAGAGCAGACAGAGCGCAAGGAGCGCCAACAAGGCCACGCACTCCAGCCGGGCCCAGGCACGGGGCGTCATTGCCGTTCCATCCGGGTGTGCGTCCGTCCCGATAAAAAAAGTATCTGCATGGCGTTCCTTGCAACTATAGAATCGCGACATTCTACCGAATCCGGAATCCGGTCATGTCTGCACGGACAATTCATCGCTCGCTACGCGATTTCGTTGTGCTTCTCCATGAACGTTTTCTGGCAACCCAGTGCCTGCAGGTTGCCGGCAGCCTGACCTATACCACCCTCCTCGCCCTGGTTCCGCTCATTACCGTAACGTACATGACTTTCGGCCACCTGCCAGGAATGGGAGACGTTGCGACTTCTCTCGGAACCTTTCTGGAGGACATGCTCCCGGACAAAACGATCACAGCCTACGCGCTGGAATTTTCCGAAAAAGCAAAGCAGTTGACCCTGATCGGCATCGCGATGCTGGCCGCGACGTCGCTGATGCTGCTGGCAACCATCGAGCAGGTGTTCAACAATATCTGGGGCGTGCGCCAGCCGCGCCCGCTGTTGTTGCGCATCACCGTCTATTGGTTCGTGCTCACGCTCGGCCCGCCGATTCTCGGCGGCAGTATTGCCGCCACGAGCTATCTGGTCAGCCTGTCGATGGAGTGGTCGCCGGAGATGATCTGGCTTGGCCCGTATTCTGCCCGGCTGCTGGCGCCGTTTCTGCTGAGCGTGTTGTTCGTTTTCCTGTATTACGCGGTGCCGAATCACAAGGTGCGTTTTACGCACGCGCTGGCCGGGGGGCTGGCGGCGGCAGTGGTGTTTTTCCTGATGCAGCGTGCGTTCGGGCTTTTCATCGCCCGTTTCCCCACGTATACGCTGGTGTACGGCACGTTTGCGGCATTGCCGATTTTCCTCGTCTGGCTGTATTCGTCCTGGATCGTGGTGCTGCTCGGGGCGCTGATGACGGCGACCTTGCCCGTTTTTGCCGAGCGGCGGCGGGTTGTGACGCCCTTCCCCGGTTGCGAGGCGTGGGCGGCAGTGACGATATTGGCGCAACTGGCTCACGCCCAGGACAGCGGTTGTCCAAGAAGTTTCGAGGCATTGCGCGAACAGGCGCCCCTGTCCGAGCATCACGCCGAAGACGTGCTCGGCAAGCTGGCCGAGGCTGGCTGGGTGAGCCGCACCGATGAAGGCGACTGGGTGCTCACCCGCGCGCCGTCGCAGATTCCGCTGGCTGAAATCGTCCGCCGTTTCGCGCTCGACGTCGAAGCATGGAAACACGCGATTGAGACCTCAGGCGATGAAGACGGCGGCGGTATCGTGCATCGGCTGGAAGATGGGTTGAGTTTCGGTGACGAAACCCTGGCCGCGCTGGTCCCCGATCGCAATCACTTGGCGTAGGGGTCGATCTCGAACTGAAAGATTTCGATGGTGGCCGTCTGCGTGTCGAGGCCGAATGCCGCCCCTTGGGCGAGATACAGGTTTCCGCTGGCCTCATGCACCATCACGAACTGGTTCGACACATAAGTACCGGCTTCGGTCACGAGGGCGCGGTGCTCATTGGCGCCCTTGCCTCGCTGCATCATCAGGGCCGGGGCCAGCACGTCGTTGCCGCGAAAGCAGATCAATACCGGAGTAAAACCACGCCCGAGCGTCTGTAAGCCCAGTTCGACCTGCTGCGGGGTATCGGTTCGCACCCAGCGGATCATGCAGACGTTCCATTCCTGCGATGCTTCGCGCCGCAAGGCGACGATCGCCCCCGCCGACAGGCTGCGGTGCACGCCGCCTACGCACAGGATGGCATAGCCGCCGGGGCTTTCGTTGTAGACCGTCCATTCGTCTGCCGCAACCGGGGCGTTGCGACCCATCGCCCACACATTTTTCAGGCCGACGCACACCTGTACCGTGTAGTGCTGGCGGACGCGCACCTCGACACGTTCGGGAACGGTCGACCATTGCTCGCGTAGCCGGCGCAGCAAGGAGAGGATTTCAACCGGGGTCAGTCCCAGAGGCAGAATGGCGGAACCGACTTCGAGAATTTCGCTGTCGCCGCTCTTGCGCGCGCTGACATCGAGATCGAGCAAACCCTTTTCGAGCCAGAGAATCTGCACACCGATGCGGTGGACGATTTCCTCCATGCTGAAATAGACAGCCGTGACCCCTTTTTCCGGCATGCGCCGCAAACAGGCCACCGGGGACATGTCCTGGTTCGGGTCGAACCAATAGCTCGATGCCTCGGGCGGAAGGGGAACGGGAGCCAGCACCAGATCGCCCCCGATGGTTTCCAGATAGTCGAACAACCACTGTTGTTCACGCACCGTCAGGCTCTCCGTCTGGCTCACCGACATCGTCAGCAGGCGTCTGTACAGCAGATTGGTCTTCGACGGTTGAGGTTCGGCGGAATCGTCTTTCAGGAGTTCATACTGGCCGGAGGAAATCCAGGCATCGTGGATGCGCTGCCATAGGCCGAACGGGGCTGCCGCTCCGAGCAGGGTGCTCAGGAGATAGGTTTCGCCCAGCACTCCCAGGGAACAGTTGCACAGCTCAACCAGCCCGGCCTGCCGGGAGGACAGAAGCTTGCGGTGGCGGATATCGTCATACAGCGCACGCAACTGGCTGGAAAGGGCAAAGAGGGTTTCGATCAGGCCGAATGCCTTGGCATGCAAGTCAGTCGGAGCAGGCAGTGTGCGCGTCAGCAAGCCGGGGCGAAAACGCCCGCAAACATCATTGGCGCGCTGACAGAGCGAACTGAGCGCTTCCTGGCGCTGCGAGGCAGACATGGATTCGGCGGCCGAGGCGACGATGCCGACGCAGCGGCTCAATTCCGACAGTTCGGCATCGAGATCATCGCCCGGCTCGCTGGAGAGCCAGGACAATACGTTCTGCAGGGGATCATCGGAGCGCTCGTCTGTCATATGATCGGCCACGTAAAGACGTTTTTTTGACATCCTTGCATTTTATGGAAATCCACCCTGCTGGGGATCATTCAAACCCGGCTTGCCAACAAATACTTAACGAAACATCTCGAGCACACTGGACGGGGAACAGCAGACTTGCCCTGTCTCGGCGAAAATCATATAATTTTATGTTTTCCAGTGTTGTTGCCAGAGGATAGTTCTAATGGTTGTTATTCGCCTTGCCCGTGGTGGCGCCAAGAAGCGCCCATTCTACAACATAGTTGTCGCTGATTCGCGCAGTCGTCGCGATGGCCGCTTCATCGAGCGTGTCGGCTTCTACAATCCGGTTGCTTCCGGCGCGGGACAATCGCTTTCCGTCAATGCCGAGCGCCTTGCCTACTGGGAACAGAACGGCGCAACCCTGTCGCCAACCGTCTCCCGTCTGGTCAAGCAGAACGCCAAGGCCACCCAGCAGGCAGCTGCCTGAGCGGCGCGGTTCGCATGATCGTTTTGGGGCGCATTACGGCCCCTTTTGGCGTCAAGGGTTGGCTCAAAATTCACCCCTTCGGCGACGATCCGTCGGCGTTGGGGAAAATGTCCCACTGGTGGCTGGCTCCCGAGTCTGAAGCACCCGACGGGCAATGGGCGCAGTATGCTTTGCGCGCCTGTCAGTCGCATGGCAAGGGGTTGGTCGTCAGTCTCGAAGGCATTGCCGATCGCAACGCGGCAGAGCCGCTTTCCGGCTGGTATATCGCCGCGCCGCGCGAATCCCTGCCTCAACCCGAAGAAAACGAATACTACTGGGGCGACCTCGTCGGCATGGTCGTATACGACGAAGCGGGAGAAGCGCTCGGTGAAGTCACAAACCTGCTCTCCACGGGCGCGCATGATGTGCTCCAGGTGCAGGACGGTGACAGGCAACGCCTGATTCCGTTCGTGGGCGCTTACGTGCTGGATGTCGATCTTGCAGCCCGCTCGATTCGTACAGCTTGGCAGAAGGACTGGTAAGGTGGCCGCATTCAGCGACACTCGCCCCCATCCCAGCCTTCCCCCGCAAGCGGGGGAAGGAGCGAAACCGTCTCTGTGATGAAGGAAACAGGAAATCATGGGGGGCAACGCTCTAATGCTTGACACGCGCCGTTACGACGCGATCACCCTCTTCCCGGAGATGTTCACCGCCCTCACCGGCAGCGGCATCACACGACGGGCAATGGAACGCGACCTGTACCGCATCGTTTTCCACGATCCGCGCGAATTTACGCATGACGCGCATCGCACGGTCGATGACCGCCCCTACGGAGGCGGCCCCGGCATGGTGATGCTGGCCGATCCGCTGGCGCAGGCCATCGCGCGGGCGCGGCAGGAGCAACTCGACACCCTCGGCGCATCCGGCCCGGTCATTTACCTGTCGCCGCAAGGCACACCGCTCACGCACGCCAAAATCCTGGAACTGACCCGTTTGCCGGGTCTGATTCTGCTTTGCGGGCGCTACGAAGGCGTCGACCAGCGCCTGCTCGACCGCGAAGTGGACGAAGAAATCTCGCTCGGCGACTTCGTTCTTTCGGGCGGCGAACTGCCGGCAATGGCGCTGATCGACGCCATCGTGCGGCAGTTGCCGGGCGCGCTGAACGATGCCGGATCGGCACAGGAAGATTCCTTCGTGACCGGATTGCTCGACTGTCCGCACTACACGCGGCCGGAAGTTTTCGAGAACGAACAGGTGCCGGAAGTGCTGCTTTCCGGCAACCACGCCCTCATTCGCCGTTGGCGACTCAAGCAGGCTTTGGGTCGCACATGGCTCTCCCGCCCCGATCTGCTTGCACAAAGGGGGGTAAATGAGGAAGAATCGCGCCTCTTGGAAGAATTCCAGGAGGAGTACCACAGGAAACCCGCGCGACAATCGTAAATCCGAACAAGCCGGTTTTCCAATGACAAACCGCGCGCATCAGGCACTGCCTGCTCTGCACGCCAGGCCAAAAGGCCATTGAACGACATGGAGTCCATGAAAATGAACCTGATTCAGCAACTCGAACAAGAAGAAATCACCCGGCTGACAGCCGACAAGACCATCCCCGACTTCTCCCCCGGCGACACCGTTGTGGTGCAGGTCAAGGTCAAGGAAGGCGCGCGCGAGCGTCTGCAGGCCTACGAAGGCGTGGTGATTGCCAAGCGCAATCGCGGTCTCAACTCCTCCTTCATCGTGCGAAAGATTTCTTCGGGTGAAGGCGTTGAGCGGACGTTCCAGACCTATTCCCCGCTGGTGGCCGCAATCGAAATCAAGCGTCGTGGCGATGTGCGCCGCGCCAAGCTCTACTACCTGCGCAGCCGTTCCGGCAAGTCCGCGCGGATCAAGGAAAAGCTCGACTACAAGGCTGCTGCGGCCAAGAAACGGGGTTGATGCCTTTTTTCGGTATTTCCCTGTTCCCTTCACCGCAGGGGTTTGCTCCTTCCTCCGCTTGCGGGGGAAGGTCGGGATGGGGGCGAGTACCGCTGAATACCCCCACCCCTCCCCCGCTTGCGGGGGAGTGAGTCAACTTTTTTTTCGGCATTTAGCGCATGAAGCTCCGCATCCTAGCTGCCCTGATCGCCGCAGCGCTCGTCGCTGCGGGCGCTTTCGTCTACTTCGACAAGCCCCTTGCCCCCGACGTGCGCTTCACGACCCTTCAAGGGGAACGGATCGACACCGCCGCACTGCGTGGCAAGGTGGTTCTGGTCAATTTCTGGGCGACGACCTGTACGACCTGCATCGAAGAGATGCCGGATCTGATCAGAACCCATGAGAAATTCGCCGCGCGCGGGCTGGAAATCATCGCCGTGGCGATGGATTACGATCCGGAGGAGCGGGTGCGCGCCTACGCCGAGAAAGCAGCGCTACCGTTCAAGGTAGCGCTGGATTCCGCTGGCGAAGTGGCGCTCGGTTTCAAGGATGTGCGCATGACGCCGATGACCTTTCTCATCGACCGGCAGGGGCAGATCATCCATACCTATCTGGGCAAACCCGACTTCGATACGCTGCACGCGTTGCTCGAAAAACTGCTGAACGCCTGAGCCTGGGCCTCAGTTGCCCGCCGCCAGTTCTCTGTCGGGGATCTGTTCCAGGATGTCCGGGTGGATGATGTTGTGCAGGCGTTCCTTTTCCACAAAGATTTCCGGCGAACCGAAAGGCCGCGGACCAATTTCATGAATAGCGAAACGGAACATCAGGCCGCCTTCCGTAATGCGCCAATTCCTGTTCAAACGAAAGGCATACGCGGGATTGGTAAAATGCATCCTGATGGCATCCCCCGGTAATCTCCGCTCCGATCTCAACCAGGCGTGAAAAGCCATCCGCTGAAGGTCTTCAAGGGCTTTTTCCTTGCCCGGCAGGATGAGATCGTCAAAAGTCAACACCCTGCGCGCCTGAATATCGATCACGATGAAACCACCCTGCGGGCCCGGTGGATGAGCGTCGTATTGCTGATTCAATTCATGCGTAAACGTGAATTGCAGATAGGGCCCGAAAATCTCCGGGTGAGGCAATCCTGCCGGGGAAACGGGACTCTTCTCATAACCTGCCAATTTCGCAACGAAGTCGATCGAGGGGGGCTTTTCTATACTGCCGTATGAGCCGCCCTTTCGCACCAGACTGATCAGCTTGTCCTTATAGAGCGCGTCCCCGCCACTGCGGGCCGGTGTTTCATCCAGCCGCTCGGCAAACATCGGCAGGATGATGGATTGGGCAATCAACTGATTCATCCAGGATGTTTTTTTATAAAACGGATACATCAGCCGTGCGCGGGAACATCCATTGGTATTCGCCTTCCACTCCTCCCCTTTTTTTCTGACACGATCGCCGGGACAGGAGTCGACCGTCAGGGTCCTGAAGGTCGGCTGCGTCAGCTCTTCCGCAATGAGTGTCTTTTTCTCCGCGCGAGTCGTCGCATAAAGCGTTTCGGGGGAAAGCATCAGGCAGGCCAGCGCCATGACCGCAACCGGGTTAAGGCGGAAAAGGCGTTTCGTGCTCATTCTTCCTGCCTTGAGAGCAATGCGCGTCGCGTCAAGCCTTCCAGCGCGGCGCGTAGCGGCGCATCCGCTGGCAGGGAGGAGGCAAGCGCGCCGATCTCCACGCGGGCGGCATCTGAAAGGACTCTCGCCGGAGGCGGACGCCGCGCGGGGGAAGACTCGGGCAACTCCACCTTGATCTGGATGCGCTGCAAAGGATGGCCTGCGCGCGCGAAAAGATCGAGCAACGATGGAATCATCTGTTTGAGTCGCACCGCGACGGCGCTACCGCGGGCGCTGATCGTCAGTGCCTCCTCCTTCAGATTGGCAACGTGACAGGCATTTGCGTATTGCGCCGGAAGAGCGGACATGAGTACACGCTGCAAACGTTCCAGACGAGCAACGTGATCCTGGAGGCGGGCAATTAATGTATTGCCTCCAAGGTAGCGATGTAACAGTGTACTCATTAAGCGAGTTACTCCAAGCGAGCGGTCAGCGACATGATAGACTATTTGTTTTCCTGTATTGCCTGATCCTATTCCATGTTCACCGGCCTGCTCAAAAAAGTCTTCGGTTCACGCAACGACCGCCTGATCCGCCAATACTCCCGTACCGTTACACGTATCAACGAACTCGAACCCGCGCTCTCGGCGCTATCCGACGAAGCGCTCGCCGCCAAAACCGTTGAATTCCGGCAGCGGCTCGCCCAGGGCGAAACCCTCGATGCTCTGCTGCCGGAAGCATTCGCCGTAGTGCGTGAAGCGGGCAAACGAACGCTCGGCCAGCGTCATTACGATGTTCAGTTGATCGGCGGCATGGTACTGCATGCAGGCAAGATATCGGAAATGCGCACCGGCGAAGGCAAAACACTGGTTGCCACGCTGGCTGCCTATCTCAACGCCCTGCCCGGCAAAGGTGTACATATTGTCACCGTCAACGACTATCTCGCCAACCGTGACGCGGAATGGATGGGGCAAATTTACAACTTTCTCGGGCTTACGACGGGCTGCAATCTGGCGCGTCTCTCGCACGACGAAAAGCAGAAAGCCTACGCGGCAGACATCACCTACGGAACCAACAACGAGTTCGGGTTCGACTACCTGCGCGACAACATGGTCTATTCGGCCGCCGAGCGGGTACAGCGCGGCCAGCATTACGCCATCGTCGACGAAGTGGACTCCATCCTCATCGATGAAGCGCGCACGCCGCTCATCATCTCCGGACAGGCCGAGGATCACACCGAACTGTACGTGAAGATGAACGAAATCGCCCCGCGTCTGAAGCGTCAGGAAGGCGAAGGCGACAACATCACCGTGCCCCGCGACTACACCGTCGACCTCAAGGCCCATCAGGTTCTGCTCACCGAACAGGGCCACGAATCCGCCGAAGGCTGGTTGGCCAAGATAGGGTTGCTGCCCGACGGAGCCGGTCTTTACGACCCGGCCAACATCCTGCTCGTGCATCACCTGTATGCCGCCCTGCGCGCGCATGCGCTGTTCCACAGGGATCAGCATTACGTGGTGCAAAACGGCGAAATCGTCATCGTCGACGAATTCACGGGCCGCCTGATGACGGGGCGGCGTTGGTCCGAGGGGTTGCATCAGGCAGTCGAAGCCAAGGAAGGCGTCAAGGTGCAGTCCGAGAACCAGACGCTTGCCTCCATCACTTTCCAGAACTACTTCCGCATGTATGGAAAGCTCGCGGGCATGACCGGCACGGCCGACACCGAAGCCTACGAATTCCATTCGATCTACGGGCTGGAAACGGTCGTGGTGCCCACCAATCGTCCCTCGAAGCGGTCGGACGCCAACGACAAGGTCTACCGTACCGCGAAGGAAAAATGGACGGCCGTCATCGAAGACATCCGCGACTGCATCGGGCGCGGTCAGCCGGTGTTGGTGGGCACGACGTCCATCGAGAACAATGAATTCCTTTCCAACCTGCTGAAGCAGGAAGGCATTCGCCATGAAGTGCTCAACGCCAAACAGCACGAGCGCGAAGCCGAAATCATCGTACAGGCCGGCGTGCCGGGCCAGGTGACGATTGCCACCAACATGGCGGGCCGGGGAACGGACATCGTACTGGGCGGCAATATCGACAAGAAGCTGGCCGCGCTGCGCGCAACCGAACAGCCGGAACATGAGAAAGAAGCAGCAATCACCGCCATGCGCGCCGAGTGGCAGATTCTCCACGACAAGGTCATTGCGGCAGGCGGTCTGCACATCATCGGAACCGAGCGCCATGAATCGCGCCGCATCGACAACCAGTTGCGTGGACGCTCCGGCCGACAGGGCGATCCGGGATCGAGTCGTTTCTACCTTTCCCTGGAAGACCCGCTGCTGAAAATCTTTGCCGGGGATCGCCTGAACGCCATCATGGTGCGGCTGAAAATGCCCGAGGGCGAAGCCATCGAACATGCGATGGTGACGCGCTCGCTCGAATCGGCACAGCGCAAGGTGGAACAGCGCAACTTCGACATCCGCAAGCAACTGCTCGAATACGACGACGTTGCCAACGACCAGCGCAGGGTCATCTACAAGAACCGCAACGAACTGCTCGAAAGCGAAGATGTATCCGACACCGTGCGCGGCATGCGCCACGAAGTGCTGAACAGCCTTTTCCGGCTGTACGTTCCGGAAGAAAGCATCGAAGAGCAATGGGACATCCCCGCGCTCGAACGGGCGCTTGCGGCGGATCTTCTGCTGCCGATGCCCGTTGGGGAATGGATCAAGGCCGAACCGTCCATCGATGACGCACACATTCTCGCGCGCATCGTTGAGACGGCCGACGGCATGTACCAGCAGAAAACCGCCATGGTCGACCCGACGGGCTGGCATCAGTTCGAGCGCAACATCACGCTGAACAGCCTCGACAACCTCTGGCGCGAGCATTTGGCTGCGCTCGATCTGTTGCGCCAGGGCATTCACCTGCGCGGCTACGCGCAGAAAAATCCCAAGCAGGAATACAAGCGCGAGGCGTTCCAGCTTTTCGGCAGTCTGGTCGATGCCTGGAGCCAGGAAACGACCCGCATCCTCCTCACCGTCCAGATCCGTAACGAAGCTGCCGAGGAACAACTGGCTGCCGTCGAAACCCCGCACCCTGCCAAAAACATCCGTTACCAGCACGCGGACTACGAGGAAGCTCTTGCTTCCGCCGGAACGTCCAAGGCGCGTACACCGGCCGCAAGCGGGCCGAAAGTCGGGCGTAATGACCTCTGCCCTTGCGGCTCGGGTAAAAAGTACAAACACTGCCACGGCAAACTGAACTGACCGATCCGGGAGTCCATCATGGCTGTCAATCTGAAGACTCCGAACCCCGCCGACCTGCTACCCGTACCCGGCGTGCGGCTCGGCGTAACGGCTGCCGCCATCCGCAAGGCCGATCGGCGTGACCTCACGGTCATCGAACTGGCGCCCGGCAGCCGGGTGGCGGGCGTGTTCACCCAAAACCGCTTTTGCGCCGCGCCGGTGACGGTGTGCCGGGAACACCTCTCGGGCGGAAACATCCGCGCGCTGGTCATCAACACCGGCAACGCCAACGCCGGAACCGGAGAGCAGGGTCTGAACGACGCCCGCGCTACCTGCAGGGCGCTGGCGGAGAGCCTCGGCATCGATGCCTGTCAGGTCCTGCCGTTTTCCACCGGCGTCATCCTCGAACCGCTGCCGATGAAACGGCTGCTCGCCGGGCTGCCGCGCGCGGTGGCCGACTTGCGCACGGACTCGTGGTTCGATGCCGCGCATGCGATCATGACCACCGACACGCTTGCCAAGGCCGTTTCGGAACAAATCGTCCTCGACGGCAAAACCATCACGATCACCGGCATGTCCAAGGGCGCGGGCATGATCCGCCCGAACATGGCGACCATGCTCGGTTTCATCGCCTGTGATGCGGCAGTCAGTCCATCCCTGCTCGAAGCCATCACCCGTGAAGCGACGGATGCCTCATTCAACAGCATCACCGTCGACGGCGACACCTCGACCAACGACTCCTTCATCATTATCGCCACCGGCCAGGCCTGCAACGCCGAAATCACGGATGCGGCCAGCGATGAAGCCCGCGCGATCAAACATGCCATCACCTCGGTCGCTGTCCGGCTGGCGCAAGCCATCGTCCGCGACGGTGAAGGCGCGACCAAATTCATGACCATCGAGGTCGAAGGCGGCTTGACGCGCGAGGAATGCCGCCGTGTCGCTTACTCTGTTGCGCACTCGCCACTGGTCAAGACTGCCTTTTTCGCCTCTGACCCCAATCTCGGGCGAATCCTTGCTGCGATCGGTTACGCGGGCATCAACGACCTCGACGTACAACGCCTGCGGGTCTGGCTCGGCAACCCGGAAGAAGAAACGCTGGTCGCCGAACACGGAGGCCGTGCGGCCGCCTACCTTGAAGAGGCCGGGGCGCGAATCATGAAGCACTCCGAACTTGTCGTGCGCATCGATCTTGCGCGCGGTCAGGCGAAGGCTACAGTCTGGACCTGCGATTTTTCCTACGATTACGTGAAAATCAATGCCGACTACCGTTCGTGATTCGCTGATACGTTTATTTGAAAACAGAATACTCATCAAGTGAACATTCATTGCGGGGTTTCGGATGTACCTTTTTTCCGCTAACGTCACTAGTATTGGTGCTCGTTTTCTCCGATTCATTCAGTGTCAGTTGAACATGTGTCGAACGCAAATTCCGCCATTCATGGCGAAGTGACTCAAAAGCCAGGATCATGAACATTAAACATCTCTTTCTCTTTGCGGTTTTAATGCTGGTTCTCGCAGCACTGCTCGGCGTGTCTCTCGGCTGGTCCGAACCATGGTTCTGGCTGCTGGTTCCGCTGGTCATCATGGTTGCGTACATCGCGTCGGGAGAACTGACCCGCCATCGGGAGCTGACAACCGAAAACTTCGGCGACTCGTGCTATTACCTTGGCTTCATTGCCACCATCATTTCGCTTTCCGCCTGTCTGTACGACATGCAGGAAACCTCCCTGCTCATCATTGCGCAGCGATTCGGGGCCGCTCTGGCCTGTACGGTTCTTGGCCTCATTGCCCGGCTCTACTACGTCGGCTTCAAGCCCAACCTCGTCGACGCAATGGACAATGCCGAAGAAAACGCCATCAGCGCCACACGCAAGCTGTACCGCCAGTTGAACGAAGCGCTGGCGAACATTCAGAATTTCAGTACCCAGGTCACAAAAGCCTCCAACGATGCGATTACGCGCATCACCAACAGCGGCGATGCGGCCGTGACGGAGATTGCATTCAGCGTCAGGGGCATGGCCGAGGGATGCGTCAAGGAAGTCGCCCTTTCTCTCAATGAGCTTGCACAGTCGAACAAGGACACGACCACCCGGAGCATGGCCAACATCGAAGTCGCCGGCAAGAAACTGGCCAATACCATAGAGAAATATACGGAAGCGGTGGAAAACCGCCTGGAGAAGGGAATCGTTTTTCCCGACGAGTATTTCGTCAACATACTCGAAAAGCCGATGAGCAACTTCAGCGCCAGCGTTGATCAAACGACCCAGAATCTGTTGTCCCTGACCCAAAACGTAACCGACTCTCTCAATAACATCCGCCCTGCCCTGCTCGAAGTACGAGAACGCTCCAGCGATATCGGCAACGCACTGGGCCATGTCATCGAACTGGCCAAGGAGCAGGAAAAACTCCTCTCCAACAGCAGAGGCCAGGTCGAGACGATGGAAGCCATTGCGCAATCCCTGAACGCCACGCAGGACAACATCGATCAGGCAACAAACGCGGTCGTGACCCAGACCGAGGTCTTGAGCAAGTACGTGCAGGTCAGCCAGCAGCAACAAAATGCAATGATCGCCTCGATCAAGACCCAGAGCGAGACGTTGAACAAGCATATCGAGCAAAGCGGCCAGCAATACACGGACATGTCGGAAGCGGTGACTACCCAGGCCCGGGAAATGTCCCAGTATGTCGTTGCCAGCCGGGAGCAGAATTCCGAAATGTCCGCCGCGCTCGTTGCCCAGGGTGCGGCCCTGGCCGAGCAGATCGAAACCAGCCGCAAGCAATATGCCGATACGTCGGCTACGGTGCTGGCCCAAAGCGAGGCGCTGGCCCAGAACATCGAGCAACAGACTCGGATTTCATCCGCCGTTTCCGCCCAGACCGAGGCGCTGGCACAGCAGATCGACCTGTCCCGCAAACAGCAGGCCGAGTTGTCCGAAATGTCGATTTCCCAGAGTCGGGCCCTGACCGAATCCATCGAAAACAGCCGCCAACAGCAATCGGAAGCGGCCAACGCATTTGCCGCGCAAACCGAAGCGCTGGTCAAGCACATCGACGCCAACACCCAGCACTACGCCGAGGTCTCCGGCGCAGTCACCGCCCAGGGCGAAGCGCTGAACAGGTTCATCGATAGCAGCCAGCAACAGCATGGCGTCGTTCTGGATGAAATCCTGGCCCAGGGCAAGGTGCTGGCCCAGAACGTTTCGCAGCAGACCCAGCTGCTGGACACCGTTCAGTCCCAGACACAGGTTCTGCAACTTCAGGCTGAAAGCAACCATAAGCACTACAGCGAAATCTCGTCCGCTGTCGTTTCTCATACAGAGGCATTGGCCCGCTACATCGAAACGAACCAGCAACAGCAGTTTGAAGCGTCTTCCGCAATCATCTCGCAGAGCGAGTCCATTGCAGAGCAGGTCGCGGCAAATCGCGAGCAGTTCGCGGAACTATCCGCCACGGTGCTCTCCAATAACAAGCAGCAGTCCGTCCTGATGGATACGGTCACGGCCCAGACCCAGGCGTTGATCCAATACATCGAATCCAACCAGAAACAACTGCTCGATGCCTCGGCGGCAATCATGGCGCAGAGCGAAACCCTCGGACAACATGTCGACATGAGCCGTGAGCAATACACCGAACTGTCGTCCACGGTCGTCGCACAGGGGCAGGCATTGGCCCAGCGTATCGAATCCGATCAACGCCAGCACGAAGTGCTCGCGCAATTCGTCGAGAGTGCCAAACGGCAGCACGCCGAAGCCTCGACAGCAGTCATCGCACAATCCGAAGCGCTGGTCCAGTACGTCGAAGCCAACCAGAGGCAGTACGCCGATATCTCCCACGTCGTCGTTACCCAGACCGAGGCGCTGTCCCGGAACATCGAACTCTCCCGTCAACAGCAGGCCGACGTCTCTGCCGCCTTCGCAACCCAGAGCGAGGCGCTCCGGCAGTTCGTCGAGGACAGCCATGCCCAGTATGGCGACGTGTCGGGCGCAGTCGTTGCCCAGAGTCATGCCATGGCCCGACAGGCCGAAATCGGCCAGCAACAGCACACCGAAACCCTGAGCGCGATTTCCGCGCAAAACGAGGCGCTGCTCCAATACACCGAAGCCAGCAAAAAACATTACGACGAAATATCGGAAGCCCTCCTTGCTCAGGGGCAGGCTTTGGCCGAGAACGTCGAAATCAGCCGCAAGCAACACGGCGAACTGGCGACTTCGGCCATATCGCAGTCCCAGGCGCTGGCGCAACATGTCGATAACAGCCATAAGCACCAGACCGAAATATCCGCCGCGATTGCGGCTCAGGGTCAGGCGCTGTCCAGCCAGATCGAAAACAGCAAGAGGCAGTACGACACCGTTTCTGCCGCAGTCGTTGCCCAGGGCCAGGCGGTCGAGGCATCTCAACAGCGGCAGAGCGAAATGGCAGCGGCGATTCATCTTCAGGGAGAGACTCTGGCCCAGGCCCTCGAGACGGCCCAGAAACAATACCAGGACATGGAAGCCTCGCTTGCCGCCCAGGTGCAGGCGCTTGCTCGTCAGGCCGAAACCAGCCAGAAACAATACGAAGATCTGGCCGCGCACATCGAAGCCAGCCAGAAACGCTACGCCGACATCTCGAATGCGGTCATTGCTCAAAGCCAGTCCCTGTCCCAGCAAATCGAGACCAACCGCAAGCAGCAGTCCGACATCTCTGGCACGATCATGACCCAGAACCGGGCGCTGACGCAGCACATGGAAACCAGCCAGAAGCAATACGCCGATATGTCCGCCATGATGGGCAAGCAGGGACAGGCGCTCGAAGCCGGACGCACCCGGCAGACCGAAATGTCCGCCGCAGTCATTGCACAGGGCAAAGCCTTGACCCAGCAGCTCGAATCCAGCCAGAAGCAGTACAACGACATATCCTCTGTCATCATGGCGCAGAGTCAGGCCATCAAGCAGATCATCGAAGCCAGCCGCTTGCAGCAGGACGAACAGAATCGCGATCTGGCGCAGATCGTCGAAATCAGCCGCACACAGCACGAGGAAATCTCGGCCGCATTCCAGGCGCAGGTCCAGCTGCTTTCCGAGCAGCAGGCCACCATCCTGCAATCGAACAAGGAACTCTTCAAGCAGGCGCTTCTGGCGATGCGCCGATATTTCCAGGAACAGCCGATCGGCACGACAACCAACGTGCGATAACGGGCAGCTTTTTTTAAAACGGGCAACTGATGTATAGAGGCAACGACAGCGTCTTCAGGTTTTCCCTGATCGGAATCGCGTTCATTCTCGTTTTTTTCCTGCTGATCGTGTTCAGCCGGATGTATACCGATGCGGACGTAGGGCGCACGGAGGCGCTTGCCCGCCTGAGTCAGCGCCAACAGGACGACTCCCTGCCCCAGACGCAACAGGCATTTGAATCCGCCCGGCAGGAACTTCAGTCCCGGCTCTCGGAGGAAGGCGTCAACGCCGACGAAGTCATCCGTGGCCTGCTCGACAAGGCGAAAACGGAAGCCGAACTCGCCGCTGAAAAAAAACGGGTCCAGGAACTCGGCGCGCAACTGACGGGATTGTCCGAAGCCAAGAAAGTACTGACACAGGCCAGCAGAACCCCCGTCCTGGACGGGACGAGTGCGGAGGCGCTGGTATCGGCACTCGAATTGCGCGCACGACTGGAGCAGGAATTCGCGTCCGGTCAGAGCGACGCCAAACTCACCGACAGCGAGATCATTTCCCGAACGCTGGCAGCCCTCAATTTCAAACGGAACATCGAAACTCTGGTCGAGAAGGAACTCGGTCTGTCGCTTGTGCCGGGACAGGAACCTGCGTGGGCACAATGGCTGATTGCCGATTCACAATCGTTCAGATCGGTGCTGGGCGGATCAGGCACAAGCACAGGCGGGGGAAGCGCCCTGAATGGGGACTCCTCCCTGCGTGCACAAGTCGCTTTTTTGCGCGCCCGCCTGAAGACTCACAACGACAATGTCGTTCCACCCTGCTGGTTCGATGACGCAGGCAGGGTTCAGTACCTCTTCACCATCGGGTTATCGCGCCCTGGCAGCGGACGCGCCAGCACACGCTCCATCACCGTCACGGTCAAACCTGCCTGGCCCCCCGCGCGCGAGGCCAGTGCGCAGGAGATACGCGGCGTCAAACCGTTGCTGACGCGCGGACAGATGTCCTACGACGCCTTCAAGAACAATGCCAACACCATCGCCCAGGCCAGCGGTCAACAGTGCCGTCATTCCGTGCAGGTGGAAGAAGATATCCGCGACGGCATGCGTTCCGAGAAGATTCTCCAGGAACTCGAAACCTTCTTTCATGTAATTGTTTTGCCGCGTTAGATCGGTTTTGGCCTGCCCCCATCCCAACCTTCCCCCGCAGGCGGGGGAAGGAGTCTGATTTCTCCCACCGCTTGCGGAAGGAAAAGACTGATTTCCTCCACCGCTTGTGGAAGGAAAAGACTGATTCCCTCCTCCGCTTGCGGGGAGAAAGAGACCGATTCCCTCCTCCGCTTGCGGGGGAGGGTTAGGGTCAATACTGTTTCCTTAAACAATTTCCACCGTAAAATCACACTTCCGATTCAGAATCTCGCCTCGTCGTCGAATGCTGTAGCCACTCATTTTGCGTTTGACGCCCCGAGGGTTGTGCTTGCCACGGCT
>Ga0209737_10000475_pt1 | contig 32790 bp, 57 predicted proteins | sample TergutCu122P3_FD_187284 | JGI IMG/M metagenome (GOLD analysis project Ga0209737, IMG submission 187284) | Cubitermes ugandensis P3 segment gut microbial communities from Kakamega Forest, Kenya - Cu122 P3 (SPAdes) (version 2) | ecosystem: Host-associated > Arthropoda: Insects > Digestive system...
CAACGATAGATGAAATTCCAACAAGCTTTTCTTTCATTCATCAAACCTGCCTTATTCACCCTTATTTTTGTTTCCGAAAATTGGGCTTCCAAACATTATTTCTGTCCTCATGTTCATCACCACCTTTGCGCTTTAAATAGAAAAATAGTTCCAAAATGGAATATTATTACAAGCGTGTTAAATAGAATTAAACTTATATTTCTAACGGTTAAACTTCTTATTTTAGTATTATTAGTTTCTCTATTCCATATGGATTTATAATATAAGCAAAATCTCCTTATATTTAGTCTATGTATAAGTATAAAACCAATAGCCAAGATCTTAAATATTATAGTAGATACTATTAAATCCATCCCTATAAAATGCGCATATATAGATAAAATTAATACTATAGTCATTATATAACACGAAATCATATGTATGAATAAATCTAAAACACCCGCTCCGCCTCTATATAGCAATTTGAGTATGCAGTACAGTGCAATAATAAATGTAATGTTGAACCATATGCTTCCTAGAAAAATTATTCCTAACAGTATATATGATATCATAACCGAAATTATAAATATAGTGCGGTATGTTTTAATGTTTTTTGCAAATATTAAGAACAAAGCAATATATAATGATTCGACAATTCCTGATAATAAAAATACTAGCATTTAGTTACACCTATCCTTAGGAAGCATTTTTTCTTTTAACATACATATATCATTGAAATTAACTGCGATATCCTTTGAATTTCGCTCTACTTTTTCTTGCAGTACATTAACCTTGCCGTCAACACAGTCTATTTTATGGACTGCTATCTTAATTTCGCTGGATATTTTTCCAAAGAAAAAGCTTACAGTTACAATCATGGAAATTATTCCTAGCAGTTGGGATAATATTGTTACTACCTCTATTGTGTTCATAATCTACCCTCCGTTAATATCTTTTCCAAATTTAAGTATAGTCAACGGCTGTGTCGTCAAAAACCTTAAAACAATATTACCCAATCCTATGATTAATCCTAACACGTGAGGAGGCAACGGAAATGAATCGTTCACCATAGATATGATCTCTAAAAAAAGCGTAATAACATTAAACCATATTGTTTTGCTGGACAAGAAGTTTTTATAGTTCATATTCATTACCCCCTATTATTAAATGTTATTTTTTCGAAGCGCCAATGCCGTCATAATTGCCGGCCATAGATATTAGAATTTGTTCGTGGTTTGTTTCGTCCGACTGTATCTCTCTTATAATCTTAACGTCTTCTTTATCTAAGTTAGGATTATCTATCAAGAACTGTTGATAACTTGCTCTTGCGCTTGCTTCTCCGGAAATTAGCTCCTCTATTCCTTTGCTTATCTTTGTTTTTACTGCGTCTACCATATTTTATCACCTCCGTCTATTTATACAGTCCTGCACGCCAGTTAATAATAAGCATCCTTATCATATCAAGCGTTAGTCCAAGCTCGCCTTTTTCGTTGCCTCTTAAGTGACCTCGTTCTTTTAAATACTTCAAACACTCGTTAGCGTCATAAGATATCTTAGCAGTATTAGCGTCTATATAGTTATATACCATAGCGTTTTCCAAACGCGATATCCTTTTTGAAAGCTCTTCATATTCGCTCATCATTAATACTCCCTTTATCGTTCCTAATAGTATATCATTGAACGGGAAATATTTACCCGGACATGCAGTGAAGTTAACATCACTATGCTTTATAACTTTAACACTTGTATAATATTTCTTGATATAGCTAATTAACTTAACCAGGCTGTCTAGTTGTTGTTTAGGCATAAACATATCAATTTCATGATAATTTCCCTCGCAACAAATACCAATAGACGTATTATTATAGCTTTCCGTATGCGCTCCAATGGTTATCAATGGTCTTCCTTGGAATATTTCACCATTTTTTCGAACGAAGAAGTTATATCCTATACCCGCCCATCCTTTAGCCAAATGCCAGCTGTGAACATCTTCTACAGTACAAGAAGATTTTGACGCGTGATGCAATATTATATAATTAGTACTTTTTCGCAACGATAAGATCCCATTAAACTTCAACCATCTGTTAATTATATTTATGTCCATATTCTAAATACAAAACGCGAACGATACGCCTCTAGTATTATTTGCGGCGCTATTAGATGATGCGCCTGCGGTTGTTATAGTCATGAAATTTGTCGCGACTGTAGTCGATGGTTGCGGTGATCTAAGCCCCCATGTAGTTGGATTACCGGTAAGGTTTTTAATCCTTCCGGTATTTCCCGGATTTACAAATTTATAATAAGAATACTCTTCACCTTCGGAATATGCCGTGTTTGAACTTGCCTCCATTGGAGACAATAAAAACAAGTCATCTTGCGAAGTAACTATAGATAAACTCAAATTCCCGGCTATAGTTTGTTTAGTTACAGGTCTGATAAGCGGTTGCAAATCTAACGGCAACAAACTTTTAATGGCGGGTATTGTACTCGTACGCATTGCACTGCCTCCCCAACCTCCAACATTTGTGCTTGTTGCGTTCATGGGATACATTGTAGTATATAGCTCTTGAAGCTGTAATGTCAACCCAGCCTTACCTCCCGAAACTAAATCATCATGATTTACACCTATAATTTGAACGTTATAGTTTGTACCTCCAATATTAATCGGCTTGGTATCGCCAACACTCCAACCTGTAAAAAAAGGCAATGCACCCCACGTCAAGCCCTTTGATTTGATTATATTTTGTGATACGTCCGCAATCTGCGCCCATGTAGCGGTTGCAAACGGAGGCGGGAACGGCGGAACACCTCCGGTATCGGGTATATCAAGTATTGCCTGTGCGAATAGTGTACCTTGTATCTTTCCCGTTGTATTTCCTCTCTGTCGTATTGCTTCAGCGATGTCTGTGAATAAACTAGTAAGTTGCATTAATAGCCCCCCCGATAGAATTGTTTACGAACTCAATTACATTTCTATTATATCCTTCTATTTTACCGTCAGGATATTTTCTGAACAAATATTTTTTTGTGGTATTCGCCTCTTGCGCAGGCGCGGAGCCTTCTAACCATGTTATATTTGGGAACCAAGTGATTGTTGCAGGTGTTGCGCCTTGTATAATGTGTATTTCCCATTCATAAATCCAGTTGCTTGGTACAGTATCGTTTGTTAAACTATACGTTGCAGACGATACCAAGCTTAAGTTAGATATAAATATATTTACACCCATGGGAAAGCTTAAATCAAATGTTTGGTTGTTAGAGCTATATGTGACAGTTTTTAATGCTCCACGCCGTCCGATGTTATCAGGCAATTGATTTAATTTTGTATCTAATGATGTTATAGCAGATATAGGGTGACAATCATTTACAGATCTTCCGGTTAATTCATTGTGAACAGTAGTGCCTCCGCCGCCAGCTCCTCCCATCTCCAAATCTGAAATTCTATCAGTTAGGTCGCTTAGTACTTGCCATATATTTGGAACTTCTTCGGGTTCTATCGTTCCGTCGTCTACAGTATTAGGAATTATTCCAATCCTAATCCATTCCGTAAATGCACTTATGGGCGGAGTATCTCCGTTATATAATGCGAATGAAAACTCAACAAAGTTGCCTTGAGTATACCCGTTACTCAAGAAAAACGGGTCTGTTAACGGAAGCGTTACAACGTTAACTGCGCCGTTTGGCGCAAGTTCGAATCTTATCCTAATCCATTTAGACAATCCTTCCCACTCGCCAGCAACGTTTAGCTTTATAGCAAAAGCATTGTTGTCTTGGTTGAATATCTGTACACGAGGTGTCAAAATCCGCAATTGTTTTTCCGATGTCATAAAAAATGTAATTTCTTTCATGTCTAACACCCCTTTTAGTTTTTACTTATTATTTACAATATTATGCGAAAATTAATACACAACCGTCTCCGCCTTTTCCTGCTGTTTGGATCGAAGATCCGCCTCCGCCGCCTCCTCCACCTAAACCTCCGTCATAAGTTGTTCCTTTTTCTAATAACCCGCCTCCTCCGGAACCAGAAGACTCTCCTTTAATACTTTGCCCGCCTATATTACTAGATCCACCTGCTCCACCACCTGCTATTAATGGAACTCTATATAATGAGGAAGTTAAACTAGATACATCTATATCGTTATAATTATCAACACTAGATAAATTACTATTTACACTAACTAATTGAGTTTGAGTGCCGGAATATATTGAGCCTCTCATTCCATATCCACCTAGAGTTGTTCCGCTTCCACTGCTGCCATTCCCAAAACTACCTCCATTTGTTAAATATCCTCCTGCACCACTACCTCCACCAATGAATGTCGCTCCGGTTGCTCCTCCGCGTCCTCCCAACGCTAAAGCTCCAAATGCTGTAGTATTTCCTCCGTTAGATCCGCTTGGATTACCCGGTATTCCACCTAATCCGATTGATATTGTATAAGAATTAGATGGTATAACAGATAATTCTATTATTCTTAACGAATATCCACTACCGCCTCCGGAATAATTACTAGATCCTACGGCACCTCCACCGCCTCCACCTACGAGCAATGCACTTATTTTATTTATTCCATCCGGACATACCCAATTTCCACTCGTAACAATTGTAGATATCAATTTCTTTTTTAGCGATGTACTTGCCATACTTAACGCATTATTTACAGTTGCATCAGATCCTAATAGATTATATTGTTTAGCTGTTATATCATTCAGCATGTTTTCTTTATTTATTAGAGTTCCGGTTTGCAACACTTGATTTTTTAATACTAATTTAACAGTATCTAATACTGTTCCATCAGATTTAACCAAATCATAAAAAACACTATTATCTCCGGATATAAATTGGCCTAAAATTCTATCCCTCATATTAATTTCTCCTAACTTATATGTTGCAATGCTCTATTATCCCATGATTCGAAATCTCCCGATTGCAAGAAATTTTCTTCAATAGATTCTGTAAACATTATCGCATACAGTAGTATATTTTCAATATTATTTATATTTATATAATTAAAATTTAAAAATTCAAATAAATATGGATGTGTATATACATTAACTTTTGGGTATTCATTAGCAAATATATTCCAAATATTCACTATATTTTCATAAAGAGTTACGAAGTATCTTTCGTCCGGGACTGTATTTGACGCAATAGCTTGCAAATTATATCTGTCTTTCCACTGTATATTATAACCAAAATCTTCTAACGTATATATTATTTCAAATATTATGAATATTATTCTATTCAAATCAGAGTGATTATTATATGCGCCCTTAGGATTGTTCATATATTCAGTTCTTTCAGTACTATTTATATCTTGATTTATAAACTTTTGTCTTAAATAACTCACTCTATTTACATCTGAAATATTTCTATCGGTAATTATATTCATATCTATCCAATTACCTCGCTTTCAATATCAATCCCACTCCTTATTGTTATATTGTTTTTAGTTATATATGCGTCATATCTTCCACCCCAACGGTTATATACAGTTACTTTGTCGCCTATATTTAAATCAGGATCAAATTCATATCTTATCTTCATTTTCCTATTTAATTGAGATATATCTAATATTCTTTTAAGTTTTGTTAATAACATATCTTCGTTAAAAAACATAAAGCTTTCGGGAATATTTAGAATATTTATATTGTCAACATTTTGAAAACTATATATAATTTCACGCCTTGTAACAGGCATAGAATTTTTTCTAACTAAAACATTTCCGCTTGCATTCTTTATTATTATTGCGTTAGGATATATATTAAACGAAGAAAAATTACCCGTAACCACCGGCAAATCCCACGAAACATCATCGAAGACTATAGTGCTTTCTCCACTCAAACTTCCCGAAAATCTAACTCTAAAGTCAGGAGCTGTGAGATTATCGATTTCATATAATATTGTACCTATAGTGTTTATATTTCTCAATAGCTCTGAATTTATTATTTGTGTTGATCCATTTTCAAATGTTTTTTTAATAGGAGCATTTAAATCCAATCCAACAATTTCCAAAATTCCGTCTCTATTAAAATTTGAATATAGTACTGCTGAATTCATTATATATAAAAGTGCATCCTTAAATGATAACAATGGATGAATTCCATTAACATCAACATCATATATATTTATATATTTATATAACGGATTATTATACTCGTCAAATAATCCTAAATCATTAAATAAGTAATTTAACCATAAATCTACTTTATTTGGAATATTTGCAGGATAACTCATTCCCTTTTGCTTTATATGAAGTTCATCCCAAAAGTACGTCAATTCATACGCAACAAAAGTAATAGTACCGGGAATTTCTTCTTCCCAAAACTTAAGATAAAAATCTCCTATTTTTTTAGTCTCAATAGTATTATCATCATATTCTATGTCTATATAACACATAATTTTTTGTTTTTCTATAAAATTTTTGGAAAAAGAATTAGGATTAAACATGTCATATTTTCCATCATCATTTTTAAGTATAAGTCTTAGTTCATTTGCAGGATTTGATGATCCCATAATGTCTATTTGTTCTAAAATCTTAATTTCTATATATTCAGAATTATCAAAAGTATATGTTAATCCAAAATCCACTTCTTGAACTTTGAACCTTGAATATGGCAAAACCTTTGTCGCTTTTATTTCAATCCTATCAAAAGTTGTATTATTTAATTCATACATTTCAATCATTGATGTTGGATTGAATACTTGTGTAGAATAATTAATGTTATTCTTATATGTAGATATGTATATTTCTTGCGGAGGTTCTTCTAAATACTGCACAGTAATTCCGGGTGTATCTATATTTCTAATTGGAAATTCAAATATAATCTTAACATCAGAACTAAAAATACCATTGATATTAGATATACTATTGCTAATATATCCATTATACAGTGTATTATAATCAGAAACATTAGGAATTGCAATTCTACTTCCATCTAATATTGTTTGATTATATTCTCCCAAATTATATCTTTGCCCTTCAGCTCTTATTCCATTTACAACATTTTTTGGCAATAGCCCTCCTAATCCAATATTACCGGATACAACTGCTTCTTGTTTGGCTTTTGCGTCAACAACACCAAATACTATATAACCACTTATATTTAATATATTTTTTGACACGTAATCACCCAAATTTACTATAATTTTTAACTCCTATTTCAACAAATCCAGTCTTTAATCCTTGATATTTTACTCTTCTTAAATTATTATCAATAGGGTCTAAGTTCCAAATCATTTTGCTTTTTATGGTTGCAGTTCTATATGCTTTTATAGTAACATATCCTCCGGAAGGTGATTGAAATATTACTTGTACTATAGATGGTAAACTTTGCAAATATGAAAATAATTCAAAAAAATCGTTTGATATTTCTAATATATCCCACTCAACAGAGATTTTCCATGCACTTCCTATTAAACTTCTAACTAGATCTCCATTACCTAATCTATACGCAAATTCATCCAAATCGTTTATCTCGGGTTCAAATAGTGTAGGCGGAGGCAACCATAAGTTATTTACACTAATTGTATTTCCAGACTTCATAATATCACCTCGATATTAACGCACATATGCTATATTTCCAATCCTTGAACTCTCTCTTATTTGAAACAAATTCATTTCTCTAGCGAGATTAGTTCCATTTAATATAATATCTGTATTTTGAGTTCGTATAGCTTCAACTACTGCTTGTGTTTGTTCTTCTGTTGCGTTTAATAGCGGCATTATAAAGTTTGCTAGCTGTGCAACGAATATCTCTGTTAGTTTGCTTTCAGGCGCCACTATTTCAGGGTTAGTTCTAGCACCGCTGTATTCTGCCATAAGTCCTACGGTAGGTTGTGACAATACTGCACCTCTTGCAAGTCGTGGTATTTTCACTTCGCTTACGCGCGGTATACTTATTCCAAAACTCTTACCGCCAATTCCAGGTACCCAATCAGGCACATCAAAATTAATTTTGTTCATTGCGTTTATAATAAAGTTTATAGCTTTAATAAATCCGTTTGCCAGTCCTTCAAACATTCCAACAAGAAAATTTACCATTAATTTGAAATCTTTTGCTAACGGAGATGTAACATTCGCATTAAACCATTCTGCGACATCTTCCCATGTTCCCTTTATGCCTTCCCATGCCCTTGCTCCAGCTGCTTTTAAATCGTCCCAGTGTTGTATCAATAGTACAACTATAGCAATAATTCCCGCGATTGCTAATACTACAAGAGTTATGGGACTAGTCAAAAGCGCTATTGCCGCGCCTAGTGCGGTTGTTACTGCTGTTGCTGTACCGGTTATTACAGCCCAAGTTGTTTTAACGCCTATTACTACACCTATTGACGTCGCTACTATTCCTAATATTTCACCTAAACTACGCAAAACATTATTTAAAGTTTCATTTCCTCTGACCCAGTCTGCCGCCTTATCAATCCACTCTTTAACCGGTTTTAAAAAGTCATCTAATTTGCCCTTATTTATTCCAACCCATTCAGACATTATCTTAAATGCTTCGGATACATTTTTTGCACCTTTGCGCACGCCTTCAAGTGCCGGCTCTAATATTGCGCCTAAGAAACTACCTAAAGGTTTAAATATATTTTCCCATATAGGTTTTAATATATTTCCTAATATTTTAAGTACGCTTGTTAAACCTGTAACCGCGCCCGATATAAGATCAAAAGCAGTTGGCAACACATTATTTGCCAACCATATTCCAAGAGGTACTAATACTTCCTCATAAAACCATAACAAACCCTCTCCAATAGTTATTGCAAACGGTGCTAGAGCAACCCAAAGCGTGGCTAAAGATTCGTTTAAAATTTGCCAATCTATTTCTTTTGCGAGCCTTGTCATACCGTCTATTAGTCTTGGCAACCCTTCACCTAAAATCCATTTCCCTACCGGTACCAAAAACAAATAATAGAAATCTAATAATCCTTTAAATACAAACGTTTTAAAAGGCTCTAAAGCGTCTTTTAAGCGTCCTAATGCTTGAATTGTTGGATCAAGTGCGTCTTTAAACTTGTTTATCATATCTGTGAAACGGCTAGTCACTTCAACTTCTTCAAACATATCTGCCGGAACTGCTCCGCCTCCTCCGGCTCCGCCACCACCTGTTTGTTCTGCAAGTGTATTTAATTCATCAAACGGAGCTAATGCTTTTTTAGCGGCTGATCCCGCTTTATCTATAGCCCCGCCATATGATGTTATTGCCTTTGTTGACTTCACAAACGTTCCCGCGCCTGTAAGTTTAGCCCAAAATTCAGCAATTGCATTACCCGCCCAAATGAAAGCGTTTCCTAACCATTCAATAACAGGCAATATCGCCATAATAGCAGGATATAATGCAACTACAATACCATTTCTTATAGATAGTAATCCTGTAGCCATTCCACCCATAGTATTTTTAACTGACGGAACAGCCTTTGCCATATCCGAAATACCATCATTAAATGCTTTGAAAAATTGTCGTATCGCTTGTCGTATTAGCATTAACTTCAACATATTTGAAACTTTAAGTATAGATTTTGCAAACGGTATAGTTGCTTGTGTTGATTTTTTAATAGCTCTTGTGTACTCGTTTTGTTGATTTGCCGCTTCTTTAATTTTAGGCGATATATTTTCTATCGCTGATCCGATTTGTTGAAACGAGTTGCTTGATTCTCCAGCCGCATCTAATATATACTTCATTTCCTTCAGCTTAGAATTAGCCTTATCTATTCTTATATATAGATTGTTTGCAACGTCGCCCATTTCTTTAAACTGATTATATTGTTCCGGCTTAACGCCCGCTCCGAACATATCTTCTACTTGTTTGTTGATATTATCATATGCCTTTTGCATAAACTCAAGTTCGGTTTGAAGTTTTGAATATGCTTGTGACATCTTACTTGCGCCTTGTACCGCAACATCGCTTACCGCTCGTGCAGTTTGTGCAGTTTGTTCCAGCGGCTTATTGGTTTTTCCAATAAAATTTCCGCTTGAAATTTCTTTTAGCTTTTCAATAACTTTGTTTAATGGGTTAATTGCTTCATCTATTTTAGCGCGAACAATTATTTCTAACTGCTCAACTGTAACATCAGCCAATTATCCCACCCCTTTTGCCTCTTGTATCATCTTCCATAATTCCTCGTTGCTTATGCGCTTACTTTGTTCAGGTTTTTCGTTGAATAAGCTAGGATATAACTTATCAACCGTAATAAATTTGTTCTTTTTATCAAGCAAGCTTCCAACACCGCTAACTACCTGTCTTGATAATCCGTCTAATAATATTGCGCGTTCTTTTGTCTGCTCTCTGCGAATATTAACAAATGACTGTAAGTATTCTCCGCACTGTGCTACTGTCATATTATCAAACTCTAACGGCTTTATTCCCGCTCCGTAACACTCAACCCTTAAGTCTTCGATGTACTCACACCAGCATTCATACTGCTTCTTAGCGCTTCTCTCGCCATGTCCGGCGCTATTTGGTCTATCATCATTTGAATATCTATGTCCGGAGTGTCCAGCACCGCCTTCAGTTCCTCCACGGTGTTTCGGATAAAAAAACCATTTATACCAAGCTCTTCTATAAACGCCAAGAACCCTTCTTGCTTATCCTTCATATCGTCAATAACTTTATACGCCTCATCTAGTTTTATTCCCGAAAACTGTGCAATACACACAGCGAATACTTCATAATCGAAATTGTTTGCAGATTTTAACAAGAATTTCCTTAAATTATCAACTCCTAGTTTTTTCTTAAGATCTACATAGTTTTTTGTACTGAACACCATTTAAATATTCCTCCTTAAATTGTGGGCAATGCGGTTATAAATTTCGGATCGGTAGATTTTCCTATAGTTATTGTTGCGCGAATCATATCGTCAAGCGCAATTTCCGCTAAAGAAACGTCTAAGCTTCCGCGCCAAACCTCTACTAAATTTTGACTATCAGGAAGCTTCTTAAACCACCACAATTCTTCGTCAGTATCTGCCAACAGTCTTAACTCCTCAAATTGCTCTTTATAGAAAATTGTGTCTATTTCTATACTCTCGAACGGTCTTACGCCCTTTACTGCGAACTCTGTCGGACTTTCAAGGGTTCTATACGTTATAAACTCTTTGGGCGTTGTAGCCGCAGGCATGTTTTGTACTCCAAATACCTGCGTTAACCCTGTCCCTGTCTCAGTTTTAGCGTACCACAATTCTGATAAGACTGTAGGTGACGGAGGTGTAAATGTTACTGGAGGTTGTGTTGCCATTATTATCACTCCTTTTCTAATCCAATATTTATTTTATAGCTAACAATAAAGATATTCCGCTATACTCGAATTCACCTTCTCGGTTTTCTATTAAAGCCGTCGCGTTTCCGTTTACCATATTTCGAGTACCTTCTACTTTTACAAACCCCAACTCAACAAGCGCGTTTGCGATCTTGTTAAGTGTCGTTTCTGCATCTTCGTCAAACTTAGTTTCCAACGTATATCTATTTGCCGCCACTAACCAATATACCCTATCTTTAAACTTTCCGCCGATCTTATCCTCTACGGATTTAATAACACTCTCATAATCCACGCTAATTACCTCCATTTTTAATTATCATTTTTGATATTAAACTCTATTCTAAATTCCATTTTACAAGCATCTGATATGCTAAATATCTCTGCCCAAATATTATCCTTATACAAATATGGATCTTTAGAATCTTTCCACCAAAAACCGTTTAAAAGTAATATATTTGTTAAAAGGCTAATCATATTACTGCCAATGCTTTCTAAAAATCTAATATCCGCAAATCTATTTTCCCGAATTTCTCTTTCGTCCAATATTTCTTCTGACATTTTATCTTGTCCTTTCAAACGTATTATCGTATGCATTCCAGCGGGTCTCAAAAAATCCTCCGTATCTTAATTTGTTTGTTAATACGTCTGTAAACATAGGAGTTTGTCCTGTGCATTGAAAATTAATTCCAAGCATTTTTTGTTTAAGTAGTGTAAAGTAGTCAGCAACACCTAACTCGATTCCGTCTGCATCAAAGTGTTTATTTCCCCATACTTCAACCGTTATCGTTATGTTCCACGCCGCGCCTAAATCTCTAGGCGTACTCAATGGGGTTTGCATTACAAATACGGGAAACGCTGAATCTGCGCTTGGTTGATTGAATACTACTCCTATACCTATTTCAGATATTGTTTCATATATCTTCTTTTGCAGCGTTACTTCGTCTAATATAGGGTATATCATAAAGCGCAACCCCTTATCATGTCTTTAATAGCAGATTTTACATCTTCAGCATTATCATATCTGCGGTTAAATGCGGTAGTTCTAAATATCGGACGCGGAGCCATTGGGAACATAATATAAAACTTATTACCGTTTATTATAACTGCTCTATCTTGCCCAAAGTCTCTAGGGCTTTTATCTGCCGGCAAGAACCAGTACCTAAACCCGCTCGCGTGGAATGTTTTGGTTTTGCCTATATGCGGTAGTTCTGCTTTGGTTCCGGTACCGTACTCCAAAAACATAAGGCGGTCATCTTCAGCATAAACCTTGCCCTCTTTTACGGTTTCCAAATCAATCGTTATTTTATGATTTATAAAATTATCAAGTTCACCTATCCCGCTAGTCATGTTATGCTTCGTCTGAATAACAGATTTATGCGTGTTATATATAGCGGATTTAATTCCGGCAAGCGCGGATTTAGATAACCCTGATACTACTTTATCTAAATTTCCTGATCGCTTAACTGTTATATTCATAAAACAACCTTTCTTGCCGTAATCACCATAGGGTTAAGTTTGTTTACTATTCCGAAAGCTCCTAACTTTACGGCGTCAACCTCAAATTCACCCGCTCCTAATGCGCCTTGATTGTCAGGGAACGGATTGTCAAAGTAAATATTGTCACCGATTTTGATGTCAATAGATATGTTAGATCTTATAACTATAGCTGTATTGGTTATAGTACCATAATTGCGCTGTTCTTCATCATTGCTCATATACTGCACATTAACAAGATAATTACGCAGATTTGTATATGTATTTTGAGGTTGTCCGTATTCCATGCGCGTAATCTTATCGGTACACCAAATGTTGGTCATATTCTTGATAAGCATATCAAAACCTCGCTACTCTTAGTCCACTGCGGATAAGTTCATTACACATTTTATCCATAACATCTAAATTAACATAGCTTTGCCCACCAATATTACTAGACGCAAATCCTTCTGATCCGCGTTGATTATAAGCCATACAAACGGCACTAACTACTACATCCAAAATATCATCGTTAATCTCATCTGGCGTCCTGCGACACACGTTTAACGCTTTAGTAGTATATGTTTGCAATAGATTAAGTATAACTGCATCGTCGTCATTATGAGTTATACCCAAGTGCCGTTTTATTGTGTCTAGCCTATTCATTTTGTGCATCATTCCTTGGTCTGCCGCGCCGCATTTCTATCTTCATTTCATCTGCGTGTTGGACAGATTTAATGTCTTTAGAAAATGTTGCTTCAATCTTAGAATATCTATGCGGAAACTTTTCGTATTCCGATATTACGAATTCGTCTTGCGCGTCCAGTATATTTCCAGTATACAAATCTTTAAATTTCATTTTTTTTCACCTCTTTATTATGCTGATCTTAGCAAAGCAATCAAATCCGGCATAACTGCTTTCGTTCCATAGTACATAAATATTCCGAATCCAATAGCATCAGATAGATCAATAACTTTCGGATTATAAACATTAACCATTACAGGTTGTGCAATACTACCGTCAGCCTGGACTACAGCTTTTACACCTGTAGGCATGTATACGTTTGAGAAAATACGCACACCGTGGAATGTAACAATGCTTTCGGGCGCGGTAGTTATGCTTGAATTACCAGCCCCTGTATCAAGCCAGTTTCTTAGTTCTCCATAAGTGGCTGGATTTGCTACAATACTAATCATGTCACGCGGAACACCATCAACAAAGCTGTTCAATGTTGTTTCAACCTGCTGAATTAACGCTTCTACCTGTACGTTTATCGCTCCTGACGGTGTTATTACAGTACCTGCCGCATTAGCTTCTGTGAAGAATGCTCGTTCAAGCTCTCGCTCCATTCCTCTGCCGTGGTTTTGAACTCGTCTTGAAACCATTCCTGCAACACCGTATAGCGAAATGTCTTTTTCCTCTATTTCCTCAAGGAATTCTCTGTTTACATTTATTGGAACAGTAACCGGTCTTGCTCTTACTTTACTTGCCGCGCTTGCAGTTCTTGCGGATCCATATGGCTGGCTTTGTGCGTTTACGAATCGTTTAGCTTCTACCGTACCAGCTGTGGGAGTTCCGCTTAAGTCAGTATTCTTCAAAATCGAACTTATTGTATTTTTCTGTACGTTTTCTATAACCTTACCATATTCTTCAGCAAGCAAATCTCTGCCTGTTGATTCTAGCAAAATGTTTAAACTCTCTATCCTTGACATTTATATCCACTCCTTAAAAAATTGTTTTTGGTATGCCTTTAGGAAATACTCCCTCTTGTCTTACGGTAGTCGGACTTGTTTGTTTTAATCGCTTTTCTACCTCCGCTTGCACTGCCGCGTTAAACGTAGTTGCGATTATTTCTACCTTAGACTCTGTAGTTTCGTCCGTTTCGGTCTTAAAATTAATTAGATTAAGCAGAGATGTATCAATTCCCTTTTCGGAAGCTATCGCTACAGCCTTATCTTTAAGCCTATATGCGTTTAGCTCAATTTTTGCTTGTTCCGCCGCCGCTTTAATTTGATTCATCTCGTGCGCGGCACGTTCATCTGCTTTCATCTTGCTAAGTTTTTCAATCTCTTCTTGCTTCTTTTGCGCTTCTAACCTCGCCGCTTCAATTGCCTTGCTCTTCTCTGCCGCGATCATCTTATTAACCTCGTCGCGCGTGAATGTCTTTACTTGTTGCGGATCTTTAGTTTCTGTTGGTTGATCTGCGGATTTTTCTGATACACTTGCGCTTGTGGTTTCAACATTAGAAGATTCTATAAGCATTTATACTACCTCCAAATTTTACGCCTTTCGGCAAATATGAGTTTAACGCCCCCACGGCATATCATACCTTGTCTTTTTCTTTAACTTTTAATACTATCCAACTGCGGCACGGATGCGGTATAGGTTCGTTTGTCCTATAGTCCCACGATATTGGCGGTACGTTCCAGCCTAACCTCATATCACTAACATTCATTATTTCACTATCCAAATGTCTGCATATATCGGTTGTCCTTTCGTCTAATACAGCCATAAACGTATATTTTCTTGCATTTAGTTTATACGCCGCATTTATTATAGCGTATCCTATAACCGAAGTCATTATCACGTCTAGTATGCCATGATATCCAATTGCCTGTGACTTAACTATCAGCGCATTTTTAGCTCGTGCTAGTGCTATTTCAATCGCAGGGCTATTAGAATTATTAAAATTTTCGTCTGCTCCTCGCTGCGCTCTTATAGCCTTAAACATTTGGTCTGTTCTAAAAATCGCCTCTGTACATATCATATTATCAGGACTAACTCCTATAGGCAATACCGACGTATATAATAAAATCATGTCGTCAATAGTATCTTCGCTTTCAGATCCCGTGAACTCTTCATATTTTTGTCTATATATTTCGGTGTTCAGCTCTATTGACTTTTTGCGAATATTTGAATATGCGTTTATATACTCGAACATCAACAAAAAATATATAGCGTCTGCGCGTCTTATTAGTTTTCTGCGCTTAATATCCCGAAGCATAAGATCAAATTCCTTTGACGGCATAAGAGAAAGCTTCTCAATATTTCTAATATCATCTTTAAACCTGTATAATTCTCTAAAACTCATTATTCCGTCAAGCTTTTTGAATCTGTCTAAAAGAGCTTGTATTCTGTTTTGCAATCTCATAAACTCTATACTGGTATACTTATCAAGTTGTGATTGCTTTTGGTCAGGATATTTCCAATATTGGTTTCTCGTCATCAACAACGTCCTCTACATGCTTATTTTGTATAGTTGTATAATCGTCTTGCCGTTCTGCTCTAATGCGCTCTATCTCGCTGTCTGCGTCAACTTCTATACCGCTAATATTTATAGCAGTCTCAAGGCTTATAAGCTGGCTGTTTAATGCTTTTACAGCCCTGTCTATGCTTTTATCCTTATCTGTAGGTATATTCCTGTTAAAAGCAATATCTATATCCCTGAAATTATAACTATTCCCCTTAAGGTTAAGCCTGTTTGTTATTATTTCCCACAAACGCAAGTACCCTTTCTTGAATACCCTGTCTGCTGTCGCACTGTATTGGTCTAGTGCATAAAGTTTATATCCCAGCGCACTTGCATTATCTGCATTACTAAACGCTTGATCTGTCATATTTGGCACACCGGTAAGCATTGTAATTAGATCATGCAATTGTTTCAAAACGTCTAATATTCCTCCATAGTCAATGTTCTTTAATAGCCATTTAACATCTCCGTCAGCGTCTACTTGCAAACACTTAGATTTATATATGCGCTCTTCTTCTTTGCGGCGGTCTTCACTCTCCATATCAGGCGACATAAACATATACCCGCGCAACATAAGCTTTGCCGTATCGTTATATTGCGTCATACTCTTAATATTTGTTACAAGATTTTCATATGCGTCTATTTTATCAAGCGCAGGTTCAAATATAGCTATTCCATCAGGGTTTTCGAATGACGTTATAGGTATATCTCCCCAAAGCATAATTTCAGATTCTCCATGCTTGTTGCCATTTTTATATGTTACCCGCTCGTTTTTTGTAACTATTTCCATAACTTCTATTTTGGTTCCATTAGGATCGGATTCAATCCATTTTCGTACAGATGCCACGGGATACGGAGGAGTACCATAATCATATATAACAACAGTTTGCAAACTATCGAACCTCGTATATACTATTTCATTTTCTTCATTTTCGTAAATATATAAATATGCCGATGTGGTTATAAGATAGTCGTGCATAAGCTCTATAAATGTCGCGGCGTCGTCGTTATAGCGCCTAATAAAGTCTATTGATTCCTGATATGATTCCATATTATCGCTGTCTTTAACAGTATATTTAGGCTCTAGTCCTGCTAGATATCCTTTTGCCATGTTTACTATATAATATTCAAACGCAACAATAATTCTATCTGTATACGCTCCCATTGTATCGTTGGTATTAGCCTTTCTGCTATACCGATTATATAATTGTTGTTTATGATTCAGATACGGCTTAATTAGTCCGTCTAAAAAATCTAACTTATCAGACGTAATATTTTCAAAAAACTCTTCGTTAAGCTGTATCATAACATTATCCCCTAAAAGTTTAGATTTGATACCTGTATTATATTAGCGGCTTTGTATGTCCTTAATACACTTGCAAGACTGTCGGGACTGTCGTCATGATCAGCGTCCTCTGTATAGTCAAGTATTTCGTTAACATAATCATTGTCTGTGCTATTGTGGAAATATATGTTATCCCACGACGGTCTCAAATAACTGCTTATTTTCACATATTTATTCATATTCTCATGATACGGTTCCCTTGCATAATGACCGCGCCGTCGTATCTCTTTTGCTAAATAACCCTTATCAGCGTTGCTTTCCGTTAATATGCTTCCGCATCTTAGACTCTTCTTAATTAATAAAAACTCGTCCAAACAATCATCTATATGTTTCTGTCTTCGCTTTCCGAGTATATAATACTTGTTGCCTATCCGTCTGCAAATCGTCATTGCGCTTGCATCGTTTCCTCCATAACTTGCGTCTATATGTACGATTCCGTTATATAACAAAGATTCGTCTTCGAAAAACTTAGGCGGAGTTGTAATAAGTGCAGTTTCCGAAGCTATATGTTTAAGTTCGTAATTAGCCGCGAACAACGAAGGCGTAAGTTTAGTTCTAATATCTGATAATATATCATCGCTTATTAACTTTGTTGTATAACAATCATATGCTTCAACGTTCGGCATTATAGATATTGCATCTTCTTTGTGCCACGGGGTTCCTGTATTTACAATCCTTCCGCCCCTGTTCTTTATATTTTGAAGCTCCATATATACCATCTTAGTATAATTACGATCCGCTTTGCTTATCCTGTCTTCCTGTGTTACTATGTCGTCAGTTATTATCAAATCTGCGTGCTTTCCGGTTATACTGCCTTTTATACCTAAACCTAACAGCTGTACTCCGCCTTTAACGTTTGTCATATAGTCTGTAGTTATTTCGTTTGCGTTACTCTTAGTTAATTTAACCGGCACTCCATATATATGCCCGGATATTGTTTGCATTGCATCAGATTGCAGTATATTCTTAGTTTGATTAATGATTTCAGCAACATTAGCGTCGGTCTTACGCACGAATATTATATTTTTATTAGGGAATAATACTATATGTATCGCCATTGCTACTGATAAGCAAGATGTCTTATAACTGCCTCTATGTGCAAGTATTGTAATATCTTGCGTGCTATACAACATCTTTTGAATCCAGTCGTTATGCAGTTCTGTTAGATATTTAAACCCTACCCAATGCCCCAACTTATATGGTTCATATCCAAGAATATCTAAAAACTTACTTTTTAAATTTTTCCGCATATTTTTCAACCTCTGTTGAAGTTTCGCTATATGGTTTCTCTATAACAACCTTATCTACAGGCTTTTCACCAAACGTATCCCTAAACACCTCAAACGCACGTATATTTCCCTTTAACGCTTGGTTTTTAAGGGCTTCTACCATCGCTTCAAAATCAGCTACTCCAGCACAAGCCTCTCTGAACGTTTTATACGCTCTTCTCGTTTTTCCGCTGTTTATTCCGCCTTTTCTCGAATTCATTAGTGCTTCTTCCTTACTTCGCTCTGTTGACGGTATTAGATTTTGCGGGTTACCTCTTGGCATAATTTATCACCTCTCAAATAAAAAATAACGATATGCTAATACAGCATATCGTTACAATATTTCTATTCAAATATAAATATATACTTAATAATAGTGCATGTCAAGTACTTTTAATATAATTATAATAAAAATATTTATTTATTTTTAAACAGAGTATCAAACTCAATCTCACTCTCTATCACCTTCAAGTTAGCGTAAACTAACCGTAAAAAGCATCGCTCGCGTTCTCTTGCTGACTCCCGCTCGCTTTTTCCTAGTGTAGACGCATACCGTGTTAACGAGTGGGTTTTTCTACTAAACTTCGACATTGAAGTTCCAAAATCCTTCTTTTTTAACAAAGATTTAACAATGGTAATTATTTGCAACTTTATCCATAATTTCTTTTGCGTCCATAATCACTACACACCTCCATTTCCAGGCTCATCATCCGTTCGTTTATTCCTTTATCAATTCATATCCTTTTATCAACTTATCATTGAAATCCTTCCATGTTTCGAATCCGCCTTTATAGCCCGAAATAATAATCATTTCCTTGTACATATTAGCTCGTAACTCCATTGCTAAATTCTTATCGTAAGTGTAATATGTATCTTTTTCAATTTGAACTTGCGTTATTATGCCTTGCTGATACGGCGTGTTTGTTAGATACTCAACATCTACTTTATAATATATCCTGAATGGTGTCTGAATAGTATCTACTGCCGTAATCCTCGCCTTGTCTATGTCGGTCGTTTCAGCGTAGTTTACCACTCCCGTAAAATAAATTAATACAAACCCGCAAATTGCTAAAACAAAGAATAGCGCAGCTATCGCATAAATATCCGCGCTTTCACGTACCAATGAAATAATAAGACATAAAATAAATAAAACTGAAAACACAATTCCCGAAATTAAACCAATCATTTTTCATACTCCTTTTAAATTTTTAAATTTTATTTCGCCCAATCAAGGCGTTGTCCGCAAAACCGGCAGTATACATCGCCCATATGCGCCCCATAACCGCGCATCAAAAACTTCTTCATGGTTTGTTTCTTGGGCTTTTCCTGTAAAAACTTATCACAATTAGTACAATGTATGCCGTCAAGCTCCTCATCAGGAGACCAGCAATACGCTTTCTTATCCTTCAAAACAACCTTCATCGCCACAGGCTCAAGCGTTTCGGGGTATACTATATGCCAAAATTCAGGGAAAAAATCATCTTCACAACACGCCATATTGCCGCGCGTGATAACATTTTCATAGGCTAAATATCCCACAACAAATTCGCCGCTTTCAACATCTTTTCCGCGCCACAATGCCCGCTCGGGTATGTTAATCATCATTACAAAACAACCTCCTTATAATCATCACAATCTCTTATTTTATCACTCATATCCATAGCGTCATAACCATGCTTAGTACATATTCCGATTATAGGGTCTTGCCATTCACACATAATACAATATCCGCCATCAACAATCATTTTTACACCTCCATCTCTGCCTTATCCACTTTGCCGTCAAAGGTATACTCAATCAGCGGCACGGCTTAAACCTCCACATTATCTAAATTCAAACTCTATCTGACGTTATGTCTGATTATCTAAACTCTTTTCACCCAACTGCCTTAGCTTACTTTACTAAGATTATGTATTTCAATACATGTTTCACAAGAGATTATAACTTTGTTGTTATATGATGCCAAATTAATATCGCGTTTCGGCGCTTCTTCACCGCATATCACGCAAATATCATATTCAGTATCATATCTCCATGCCGCACCGCCAAAACTTTCTGATTCCGTTATTTCATAGTGTTGTATATTCACTTTGATCACTCCTTAATAATTCTTCAAACCTATTACTATGCTCTAACACTTTGAGCAAATCCATTTCATTTTTGAACCGTTCGTTCTCTTTTCGGATCAACTCGCTTTGCTTTAAAATAAGTTCAATCTCCCGCTTTATATTCATGATACCCACCTCATTTTTCAGTTTAATCAACCGCATATAAACCCGACACTGTATCAGCGAACTCTTTTGGTGTCTCACATCCACATCTAATAGCCAACTCAAAATACTTTTCTACAATCTCTGTTGCAGTTTCAATATTAAATCCTCCCCTCACCAATCTTTTAATAGTTTTCTCTTTCACTATTTACGCCCCCCCTTTTTTTGATCTTAATTCTATTATACCACAACTAAAACATTTCGTCAAGCGTTTTGTAAAAAATATTTTGCGAAATGTTTTAACTCAAGTTCCCGTATTCCAAAACAGCGTCTCTGGCTTCTTCAAACCCTTTGCATACGATAGCCTTATATCCCAATTCATTTAGCATTTCAATCCAAAATTTTTGTTCATCTGTCAATTTACCATTTTTTGATTTCATCTCTATAAACAAACCGAAATATTTCCCCTTTGGTACCGGTATAAATATATCAGGAACACCCCTCTTTACACCTTCGCGCTTAAGGCGCACAGCCGTAGTTATATTGCGTTTTCCGCCGTTCGGTATATGAAACATAAGACCTAAATATTCATATTTTACCATATTATTCCTATATTGCCGGTCAGCCCACTCAAACAGCTTTATTTGCTCTTCGCTTTCGTTAGATATATATTCCACAACTGCCAACACCCCCAAATTTGATGTTATTTTTGTTTTTGCGGAACTTTTAACCGCCAACCATACATGCTGTATCTCTGCATTAAAAAGTTTAACAAAACGAAAAATAAGCGCGTTTTAGACGATGTTAAAATTTTCTTGCATAGAATTGTTTATATGTTCATAAACTTTTGCCTTCGCTTTGGATACCTCAGATTTTAATAATTCCTCGCTATAGTCACGGTACAGACTCCACTTTGCGTTATATCCGGCGGGAAACACTTCGTTAACAGTCTTTGTGCGCGAAGATTGAAGCGACTTTCCCTTTTTACAATCGCATGTGCATAGATATTCTGTATAGTACCTCTTGCTTTCGGGCTTTATATTGTTTTGATATTCATAAAAAGTAACGACAGCATAGCCATTTTTATAATACCGTATGTGCCCGCTATTGATACATTTATTACATTTATGATTTTCGGGCGGAGATTCTATTTTGCAACAAGCTTCAACAGCCAAATCGCGATATTTATATAGTTTGGACAGCGGAGGTATCTTTTCCTCGTTTTGCTTTATACACGAAAAAATATACCCAATAATTTTATCATAATCCGCTGAATATTTAGCCTGTATATTACCAAAGAACATGTTGTACTCATGCGTTGCGGTGTTATTATTAAACCTAATACGCTCGAATAGATCCAGTAACTTTTGCGTTGCGGGTGTTGGAACAACGTATTTCGTTATATTCATGTGTATTCCCCTCTCTTTATCTTTTCTATGAATTCGCGCTCTTCTTCTTCGCTCATTACTTTTCGTTCAGGTTTGACGGCTTGCTTGTATTGTTGCTTGCGCTCTCTAAATTCTTTTTCTTTCGCAAGCAACTGCTCCTTTGCAGTTATATTATTAATAACACAATTATTTAACACAGATCTTAAATAAGCCCAACTGCACTTATTATTGTCTTGCATTATATCAACTGCATACATTATTAAGTCACTAGGTAACTTTTCCGCAAATTCTAATAATTCAAGCTGTCCGATTGATGATAATCTACCACAAAGATTTTCAATATGTATTATATTAATTCCGTTGTTGTCGTTTGCGCAGGTCTCTGCATCTACATCTACATCTACATCTACAACTCTTTCTCTAAACTCTCTCTCTTTCTCTTTCTCTGTGTTACACAAAGTTACATCGCCGTTACATAGCGTTACATGATTGTTACTTTGTAACGCTAAAGATTTTCTGTGTTTTCTCACACGCCTCGCACTATCGCATTCAGAACCTACCAGTTCAGGCGTTTGAGTCATAAAGCAATCTGAATTATTTACCAATTCTAATAATTTATGATTTTGTAAAAATGCAATAGTGAGTGCAACATTTTCTGTATCTTCATCTAGTTCCAATGCAAGTTCAGAAATAAAAGTTTCTTCTACACCTTCAAAGTATATATATCCATTTTCTTCAAGACTTAAAAGTAACATTTTTAAATAAATTATTGTAAATGTATCACCTCCGGCAATTTTGCGTAATTTTTTTATTTCCTTTTCGTCAAAAAATCTTTTTTGAAGTTTAATCCAATAATTTCTTTTTCCCACCCATAACACCGACCTTTACAAAATTTTAACATGTTTATTACAATTCTCTGTGTAATCTTCCCATTCGAAATTATGTTCACATTGAATATAACGAAGTATTTTAAAAAACACAAAAAAACTGCACAACGCGATAATGTAATAGCATAATATATCCAAAATTTTTCACCCCCTATATTCTCTGTCTATTTGACCTCCAAGCACTCTTATTTGAATCTTAAGCACGTTAATACCCTCTAAAGCACTTTTATACATAGCATCCGCAACATCTCTATCATATTTTAGTATAGCAATATCATCCTTGCCTCGACATATATCAGATATTATTGTTACCGGGATTCCGTTATCTCGTTCTATAAGTATCTGCTTAGCAAGCGCACACCTATATTCCCGCTCCGCTTGTGCGTAAGCGCGTCCGCGATTTCCAAGCTGTCCGAGTGCTTTGTCTAAAATTTCACATTTTTGTTTAAGTTCTAATATTAAATCACTCACTTTTTTTCAACTCCTTAGCGCAACTAAAACATAACGCGATCCCATTCTTGCGCTTGCTAATCTCATAACCGTCTTTAGCAGTATATTTTTTTTCATTATGCGTAAAATCCTCAAACGGCTTCTCACACTTCTCACAAACATACTCTTCAGACGCATTATTTCGAGTTTTAACGCTATTATCCATATGGTCTGCATCCTTTACGTCATCTAATACGAAAAGTCCGTTTAAGGCATATTTGCGCGCGTATGAAGACGCACTGCCGGTACATTGACTTACAGACATTTTAGGTCTTGACTCCTCTTCTCTTGCTAATGCTCTTGTACACTGTATATCTGTACCGTCAAATAGTGATACTGTAGCTTCTACATATATTCTGCCGCCAATCTCCTTAATCTCATCGCTTATAGTCAATGCGCACTCATATTTAGCCAATAACGGCTTTATTCCCTCTAGTATATCCTCGCAACTGCGGTAATAAAATTCTCCAAACTTATTAAATTGATTTTTAGGGCACTTTAATTCCGCTTGTATGCAAATCAACTTTTGCAATAATGTAATTTTTTCTAAATTCTGTTCAAAACTAGTACTTTTTTCGGATTCGAATGCGAATTCATTATTATATTTTGATAAATCCATATATTAACTACCTCCCTTATTTTATTAATATATACGTGCGTCTCTATGTATCCATGCGTCTCCATATATACGTGCGGCTCCGTATACACGTGCGGATCCATATATACGTGCGTTTTCATATACACATGCGGATCCATATATACGTGCGTTTTCATATACACATACGGATCCGTATATACGTGCGTTTTCATATACACATGCGGATCCGTATACACATGCGTTTTCATATACCCATGAGTTACTGAAATTACTTAAGTTTTCTTTTTTTTCAATCCATCCTCCCAAATCCCCTGATGCAACATCTCCAAAATCTTTAATCGCTTTAATTCGATAAAGTATTCTACCATCAATACTCTTTGTTTCGCTTGTTAATACATATTTTTCCATTTTAATACACTCCTTATTCATAGTTTTTTTATTCCATTTTGCATATATCTGTTTTTATGGTTTCGCGCCAGTAAAGCCTTTGCGTTTTTTTTGCGAACTGTATTAGTGGTCACATTACCATATAAAGCATAGTTGCATCTAAAACTATAAGCGCGGGTCTTAAAACTTTATCTATTTTTGTGTATTTTTAGACTTTTGAATCTCCCACAACTTCCTGCCTCGCTCTTCGTATTGTTTTCTTTCTTCTTCCGACAATATTCTTGGAGGATTAATCTTTATCCACTCTTTTGGAATTAGATATTCAACCCATTGCCCGCAATCTTTTTCAAGCACTATTTCGTCACGCACTTGCGATAATTTTTTTATACGCGTTTTTAGGCGAGGTTCAAAAGTATACACGCTTGCCATTTCATCAAAACGATTGAAATTTATTATAGTTTCTTGCTCTTTAAAACTAATACTCATTTTTAATCACATCCTTTCCACCAATAATCAGATGGCAGCTTATATTCCGATTGGCGTTTGTCGTTATCATTAAACTGCCATCTGATAATAATATATCCTAACAGCACTGTTAGTGCTATTCCTAACCACATACAAGCCTCACTTGATATAAAAGAATTTAATAAATCCATTTTTACACCTCCATTTTTTTATACCGGTATATATAAAGCTTCAACCTCTTTTAAAGCTTCGTTAAACTCCTTCTTTGCATTATCGTAAAACTCTATTGAATACTTGTTACCATACACATTAAAATAATATTCCGCGATTCTTAGTTTGTTGCGCGCATCCGCTAACCGCTTAAGAATGCCCATTAATATCACCTCCTTGATTTTCTTATCCATTGTCTCCAATTAATTCTTCAAGATTACATCCAAGCGCATCTGAAATGCTGTGTAATGTAGCCTTACTGCATCGTTTTCCGTTCTCTATGTTCTTGATTATTCGTGTTATTAATCCTGTTTTGATAGCTAAATCCCACTCACTCCACCCAAATTCGGTTCTTTTATTTCGAACATTGTTTCCAATATCAATATAATTCATAAAAACTTCTCCTTTTTTATTTTTAAGTATTGACATATTGTTTCCGTTATGGATATAATGGTTTTGCAAGTACATCTCTTTTTTCATTATTTTATTGTGTCCAGCCGCCGCTCGATAAATCCCGTGCGGCGGTTTGGTATTTATTACGTCAACTCAAATAATTGCTCCATATCATGTTGATCGTCTCGGAAATACGCTTTCATGATTTTAACAGCCTCAGGCACAGTAATCTGCGTTTCTCCTCTTAGCTTATTAAACGCCGTCATTTCGGTGCAATTGATTACCGCCGCAATAGCCGCGGACGGTCTTGTAAATCCTTTCTTTGTCAAAGCATTTTTCAAATTGTGCATATACATATTAATCCTCCTTTGTATGGTCTATATGCGCATTTCCGCTTACACGCGCATTTCCGATTACACACGCATTTCCGCTTATACACGCATTTCCGCTTACACACGCATTTCCGCTTACCCACGCATTTGATAAATCGCTCAAGTTTTCTTTTCTTTCAATCCATCCGCCTAAATCTCCGGATTTAATATTTCCAAAATTTTTTAACGCTTTAATTCGATAAAATGTTATCCCGTTAAAACTACTAGTTTCACTTGTTAGTTCATATTTTTCCATTTTTTAAACCTCACTTTATATAAATTTGCGTTTCTCACGGCATATACATTTTACTTTCACAAAATGGGCATATTGTTATTCCATCATTCTCTTCTGCCTGCGCGTCAGTATAATAACTCCATTCGCCGCAATGTGGACAAAGCGGGATTCCATAAACTGTATCTAAACATCCACATTTGTCTTGGAAATCTATAATAGGTAACACTTCTTTAGTGCTATTAATTTATCAAATACACCTCCTTATATTGTATCCCTTTTCTCAACGCCTCATCATGTGTAGCAACTACTATGTCTATCCTGTTGCCCTTAATCGCCCCTCCGCAATCCTCTGCTATATAAGTATGCCCGTCTATTTCAACTTTGCTTTTATATGGTATCACTTTAGGATCAACTGCAATGGTTCTGCCCGGTGTAGGATATGTCATTGTAGCCGTATAAGTACTATCTCCATTATTACATATATGCGGATAGTTCTCAATACAATAAAATGTTATCTTATACTGTCCCATATATGTCTTGTTTGATTTAGGTTCGGTATAAATCTCCGGTTCTCCAAAAACTGGTGCCACCAAATTTCCTGCATCAACGCTTTTGTCTCGTTCAACTCCTCCGCGAGCAGCCGACTCTCCTTGAAATCGTCTGATGTATTCTCGCGCCTGTTCATGTATTCCTGCCGTCTCTGAATAAATATCATCAGTACGGCTATCAGAAAAAGCAACGCGCTTGCAGTCTTAATCTTTTCCACCTCCGCATGGTTTAATCTACTGAAAACATTTGCAAATACCAACATACCGCACGACATTCCTAACACAAATACCATTGATAATGCACATAGTCTCTTCATTTTTTTCTAATCTCCTCATTATTTTATTTTATTCGAGTGAGTTCCGGGACTTATTTGTCTTTCGCTCCCGCGCACGAAAATCATTATTTTCCCTCACCTCTTAATTCTATTATATCACAACTAAAACATTTCGTCAAGCATTTTGTAAAAAATATTTTGCGAAATGTTTTAACTGCATGTCAAAAAATAAAAAGCCTATAAACAAGGCTTTTTATGCTAAAATATGTTTACACATAGTATATAATACCAAAAAGTATCGTTAGTATTATCGAAATTAACAAGACAACTAAGTAATATAGCGCCTTATTGCTAATAAATAAATCGCCAATATATATAGAGGCTAGTTCTAATACGGATTGCGGCATAAACTACTCCTTTTTATCGAATACAGATGTCCTGTCTTCATAACTTTGCGCGGAATTCCAGTGATGAAAATACTCTGACTTCCCTAATATATTTTTAATTAGGTATTCAAATCTTTCAAAATAATCAGACTGCCTGGAAGATATTTCAATCATATCCCAATCCATGCCATTTAAATCTATGATCATATCGCGCAAATACGTCAATTCTTTTTTTGTATCGGTTATAATATCATTTAAGATTTCAAACGAGGATATTTCACAAGTTTTAATCAACTCAAGTGCTATATCTTGATAATCTTTAATTGTATTTTCTTCCCAATTTTGGTATGCTTTGAATGATTCTTTAACGGCTGTCCATCGTTCCGTTGCGCTTAATTCGAATCGTTGCTTACCCTTTATCAACGGTTCTATTATATTAGCGGCTTCTACAATTTTATCAGGAGCAACCGTATTATATGTTGTAGATATATATCGCTTTATCTTTCGTTGCATAAAAAGTTCAGATAAGTTTTGATATTCGTGCATCATTGCAAATCCGGGCAAATAAATAAACCAGTATAAATCGGCACTCTCCCTATGGAATGATACGGCGGTCTGCAACCGTTTGTTAACTTTGTTTAAAAGTTCTGCGCTCATTATACTATACCTCTAAGCTTGGGCCCAAAGATGATGTGCCGGTACCCGGAACTCCGCGCCTCGCGTGTTCGTTGGTTGCATCATATTTAGACTGGACTTCCGATCTTGCGGTATTTGCCATATCTGCCGCGCCTCTTGCATACGCTTCATTTATTGCTCGTTGATGCTCCGCGTGCCTATCAATTTCTTGCTTCACTTCGTTACGTACATTATGTCTAATATCATAACCGGTATCATCGTGATCCGATTCGCTTTTTATAAACCTTCCTGTTCGCTTACTTCTCCTTCTTCTAGCTTCCATGTCACCATGTTCATAATCATGGTCACTGTGCGGAGATTCATGGCGTTCATCGTATCTATAATCAACACTCGTTCCATCAGTATATTCTGCGCCTATATCTCCGTCCATTTCATAGCGAGTTCTTCTTCGTTTTCTTCGTTTCCTTCTGTCTCCATAAGTTCCGGTACCCGGTACGCCGCGCCTCATTTCCATTTCATCATGCTCTTCATATTCGTCCATTTGAGGCAATACTTGCGGGCTTATACGTTTAGCAAGTGCCGCCATCCACGGATATTGAGGGATATCGTGGGCGCGAGAATCAAATCCCATAGGAGATATTTTGTGATGGTCTCCGCCGCTATGTTTCATAAGTTTTTCTAAACCGTGATTTCGTATATCGTCAACCAGGCTTAATCCCTTTAACGCAAGTAATGCTACTGATTGTGATGCTATTTCGGATGAGCTGTCTTTTGTAAGCTTTGCGCCGCTGTCTGACTTGCTTGCATATTGTGTCAAGTCTTTTTCCAGTGCTTTCATAAGGCTGGTATACTTCTCTTTCATATGTTTAATCTTCCTCTCGTAATATAGTGTTGTCGCCAGTGTTTCTTATAAACTTCTCGAAAAATTAGAGTAGTTCGAATAAGTAACTTTTACGATAACTTTTTATACTAAAAGGAAGGGCAGATACAATCTGCCCGCTCCGATTAATATTTTTTTGCTTATGCAAAGTCTGAACGTCTGCGCCAATCTCGGTTAAGTACAAAACGACCCGTATTATTAAAATAAAGCACAAAACGATTATTGTACGGTCTTCCAAGACCCGGAACTGTATATCTGCCTGTACTGAAATTCTTACCTGTAGCAATATTTCCGGAAAGATCAAGTACTACCGGGATCAAAACGCCTCTGTGTGATCTAAAACCGCACCCTACAAAGTCTTGCGCGGGGAACGCAGGATTACCGGGTATTGCTCCGGCGCAACCGAATCCGCCGTGCATATGCTCGTCGCCCATACCAAATCCGCCTTCGCCATCGTTTATACCGCCGTCAACCTCTACACTCTCAATTGTGTCGCGATCTTCAAGTCCTACAATCGGATCAATATGAGCGCAAGGTCTAAAATGCGTTGATTTGGTAAAATTCAAACCGACCTCGCCCCTGAAGAACGAACAGTTTTCTACATTGATATAGGTATCTAGCCCAAACGCTTCAAGCGGCGTTTCACGATCAATCTGCAACGTATAGAACGTACCGGGCTCTAAACATCTTGTAACTGCCGATATAACAAAAGATTTTTTGGCGTCTTTTACCGTTATAGGTTCAGGCGGGCAACATCCTTTTCTTACTAATTCTTTTGTAACAATTTCGTCTGTATGGATTGTCAGCTGTGTAGTATCCAACCTAGACTGCTCTTTTCGCAACGGAGCGGGGAAAGTATAAAAATTAAATCTTTCGCGCACACAACCGCACCTGCATTCGTGTCCACAACCACAATGTCTATTACTTACAACCATGTTTCTCATTCCTAAATACCTCCTAAATAATAATATTTAGTGGAGGTCTGCCCGTCGGGAGCGGGCTTATCCCACTGATATGAAGTAATGCAGTCCCGCACTGCACTAACAACATCATGTCAAACTAACAATATCCCGGCGCGTATCCATACCCAAAATGTCCTGTATCTGCGCCGATGCTCTGTTGGTATATATGCGCATTATTTACGCCTGTACCATATACAGGTCGCCTAAAATCAAGCGCAAGTACCGTCTTTAGATGGCTTATCTCTTCGCCTTGCTTGCGTATTACATCTTGGTCGATTCTTTTTTCCAGTGTGTCAATTCTTCCAATAACCTCTTTCGTGTTTTGCAATCCCAAAATCTCTGTGTTCTTAAAGCCAAGCAGTGTGTTATAATCGTTGCGGTCAGTAAGTCTTGCTTGCTCGTAAAACCCTTTATCCGTTGCATACCGATTTTCGTAGAACCCTCTATCCATCGCACCCCTTGTCTCGTAGAAATATTTGTCACTCTCCCTTGATTGTGTCCAGCCCGTCTCTTTAATCTCCATTTTCAAATTACCGAATTCTCTTGCGTTGTCCCTGCACATATCCCAATCACGCTGTTCTTCACTGCATCCGTCATTACATCTAGGCTTACAGCATTGGTTGCTCATGTTTCCTAATGCAAGCGCGGGAAATACGCTTTCTAATCCGCAATCGTGACGTCGTTCATCTTTCTTTCCCCAAAAGATGATTGCAAAAAATACGATTATTATAGCAAAAATCCACATATAATTTAATCCGTATTCGCCTTCGCCGCTTCTTCCTGTTTGTGTAAAATTGCTAGGAAGCATTGTTTCGTGTACCATTTTCATCCTCCTTTTCAATAAGTTATGTTATAATAGACCTTTTGGAATATTATTCATTTTTATCGTCTTCATATCTATCTGATCGCCTATCATGATCGTCTTCATATTTGCGTTTTATCGGAGGTTCATCATCGTAACGATATCCATGTATATCTTCGTCATGTTTTTTCTTTTTATAGCTATCATCGTGATCGTCATGACGGGATTTTCCGCGCGCATCTTCCGACGACCCAACCAGCTTCTTCACTTCATCTATTTTGCCATCGTCAAGATGTTTTCCTATATCTTGCAAAGTTTCTTTTGGCAATTTTGAAACTGAATGTATTAAACACCCTATTCCAAACATCATCATTCCTTGTCCTATTTTGTCTAACATACTATCATCCATTCAAAACACTCCAATCCTTCGCTTCTTTATTAATATTCGACATTATAATAACTCCAATATATACTAAATATATGGCACTGATTGCTATAACACCATATAATAAATCCTTTTTATCACCATCCATTTTTATTACCTCCGAACATTGATAGTATTGTTGGCGCAATGCCTAATTCTTTAACAAGATTCATGCTGTGCGGAACAACCTCTTCTAGTCTCTTGTTTTTATATGATTGCCATATATGGTTGTTAACTATATCTCCGCGCCCTCTATTTCTTGCTTCTGCCTCTAGTAGTGACATTACTGCCGACAGGCTTTTTTGGCTTTGTCCTACTTGCATTGCCTTGTTTAATATCGCTTCCGAATCGGGCATCTTCTGCTTTATTAAACTCCACGCTTTCTGCATCAAAACTGTAGGATTCATCGTCATCAATCAACAACTCCTTAATTTCGTTTATTTGGTCTTCAAGCGCATCAAGTTTATCAAACAATGTTGTTGGAATGGAATTATTTGGATCAACAATTCCGTCGTCAGTTTGTACTAATCGGTATACTTCTTTAAATGTTTTAGGCAAATTGGCGTCAAACCATCGCACATAAATCTCATTTTTAGATTCATTGATAAAATATTGTTTCGCGCCGGTATAATCCACTGCATGAGAAAAAGCTTCGTCAGCCGAAGTTACAGGTATTAAAATTAATTGATTCGGGGACTTTTGTTGAGGTTGTTGTGACGCCGTCATAGATTGTTGTGGGGTACTATAGATTTTGCTCTCCATATCCTTCATCTTTTGCCATAAATTATCCATTTCCATTTTATAATTTGGATTCGGTTGTTGCGGAGGGTATGAACTTGGATTGAATCCAGAATAATACGGATTATGATACATTAATATTCTCCTTTAGATTGAACGTGTTGTTTTCATGTTGTTCCAATATTTTTATAAGAGTTTTCTTATGTAATGCTAAAAATGTATATATCGCAACCGCTTCGCGTGTATCGAACCCAATATTTTCAAGCCTTTGTATTACTTGCATTCAATTCCGTCCTTACTATAAGTTTATACTTAATACTTTATCAAAAACGCACTGCGCTTGACAGTGCCGTATGTATAGATTTTTGAACGAAAAAATATCCGCCATTTTTATGACGGATATTAATGTTAAATATTGCAAAATAAGCGTATACTCAATGCAATTTGGTCTATTTCCCTTGATATTTGGAAAGATTCCATTTCCAGCTTTTCCTCAATTTTATGATACGATAGTCCATCCCTAAACCTATACTTATAAATCATATACTGCAAGTTATTATAAGCTTTCAGACGATTTTCAAACTCTAATAATGTATCGTCTAATAGGTTATAATGCACAAAATCAACAATATCTTGATATTTTGTATCTTTACCTTTCCACATAAATACTTCAGAGATATTACACTTTCCTGTTGTAACTATGCCCACAAAAATGGATAACAACACAGCCGCATAAATATCAATGTTAGATACTAATAATAAGCTCAATAGAGTAGCAGTTGACCATACGAAGCATCTATACCATGCGTTATAGTGCATTGCACTACCGGGGATAGACATTCTAACAATTGCAAATGATGCGAATACTAATAAAAAGTAATTAGTGGGGATATGCAAAATTAGTGATAACATCCATATTATAAGCACGGTTCCA
>Ga0209737_10000476_pt1 | contig 32787 bp, 23 predicted proteins | sample TergutCu122P3_FD_187284 | JGI IMG/M metagenome (GOLD analysis project Ga0209737, IMG submission 187284) | Cubitermes ugandensis P3 segment gut microbial communities from Kakamega Forest, Kenya - Cu122 P3 (SPAdes) (version 2) | ecosystem: Host-associated > Arthropoda: Insects > Digestive system...
CATGGGCTTTGAAATAGCCGACGGCCCCGAGGTGGAGTGGGGCTGGTACAACTTTGAGGCCCTCAACATTCCCGCCGAGCACCCCGCCCGCGACATGCAGGACAGTTTTTATGTCAACCCCGAGGGCTTTGCCGAAAACAGCCCCCCCATGGTGTTGCGCACGCATACCTCCCCGGTGCAGGTGCGCGCCATGCAGGCCTCCCCGCCGCCCCTGCGCGCCATTATGCCTGGCCGCGTATACCGCCGGGACTTTGACTTAACCCACACCCCCATGTTCCACCAGGTGGAGGGCCTCTTCGTCGACAAGGAAGTCAGCATGGCGGACTTGAAGGGCACCCTCACCGCCTTCCTTCGCGCCTTCTTCGGCGCCACCCAAATACGGTTTCGCGCCAGCTTCTTTCCGTTTACTGAGCCTTCTGCCGAAGTGGACATACGTTGTGTCATGTGCCAGGGCGCAGGCTGCCGCGTATGCAAAATGAGTGGCTGGCTTGAAATTTTGGGGGCGGGCATGGTGCACCCGAATGTGCTGTCAGCTGCGGGCTACAACCCCGGCGAGGTGAGGGGTTTTGCCTTCGGCATGGGGGTGGAGCGCATGGCCATGCTGCGCTACGGCCTTGGGGACATACGCGCGCTGTTTGAAAACGACGTTCGGTTTTTGGCCCAGTTTTGAGGAAGGGTGGTTTATGAAAGTCTCCTGGAAGTGGTTGTCGGAGTATATAGCTTTTCCCGAGGGGCTAAGGCCCGAGGCCTTAGCGGAGCGGTTGACATTGGCGGGCCTGGAGGTGGAGGCGCTGACGCCTACAGGTGCCGCCCTCAAAGGCGTGGAGGTAGCCCAGGTGGAGCATGTGGCCAAGCACCCCGACGCGCAGAAACTCAGCCTGGTGCAGGTGCGCTGCAGCGGCGGCGAGCTTTTGCACGTGGTATGCGGCGCAAGCAACTTCCAACGCGGCGACAAGGTGCCCCTGGCCCGGGAGGGGGCCGTGCTGCCCGGAGGGGTGAGCATTTCCCGCGCCGTGGTGCGCGGCGTAGAGAGTTTTGGCATGCTGTGCTCCGCGAAGGAGTTGGGGCTGTCCGAGGACGCCAGTGGCTTGTTGCTGTTGGACGCGGCGCTTCCCGTGGGGGAGCCTTTGGCCAGGGCCCTGGAGTTGGACGACGTGGTGTTGGAACTCAACATAACGCCGGACCGCCCCGACGCCTTAAGCCACCTGGGCATTGCCCGCGACATAGCGGCCCTCCTGTCGCTGCCCCTTCGCCTCCCGGAGGAGCCGCAAGAGAAACCCGCAGCTGCTTCGCACCCGGGTGGCTTTGCCATAGAGATAGACGACGAGGAGCGCTGCCCCCGCTACGCCGCCTGCATTGTGGAAGGGCTGACGGTTGCCCCCTCCCCGCGGTGGATGCAACGCAGGCTGGAGGCCTGTGGCATTCGCTCCATTAACAACCTCGTGGACGTTACCAACTACGTCCTCCTGGAGTATGGCCACCCTCTCCATGCCTTTGACATGGAGACGCTGTCGGCCAAGCGCATGGTGGTACGCCTGGCGAAGGAAGGAGAAGTGCTGACGACGTTGGACGAGAAGGCGCGGGCGCTCTCTGCGGAGGACTTGCTCATTTGCGATGGGGAGCGTCCCTTGGCCCTGGCAGGGGTAATGGGTGGCAAAGACACCGAGGTAACAGCGAAGACGCAGAGGGTGTTGTTGGAGTGCGCGGTGTTTTCGCCGGTGCATACGCGAAAGACGGCCAAGCGCCACGCCTTGCAGACGGAGTCCTCGCACCGCTTTGAGCGTGGGGTGGACATTTCCCAAGTGCACACAGTGTTGATGCGGGCGGCCAAGCTTTTGGCTTTGCTGGGCGGCGGAAAAGTGGAAGGAGACATTTTTGAGGTTTACCCGAAGCGGCTGCCCCCGAGGGTGCTTCCCTGGAGGGCTTCCAAGTTTCTCCAAGTCGTGGGGCATGAAGTGGAGGAAGCAGAAGCTGCGCGCATTTTGTCGGCGCTGGGTTTTAAAAAGCAAGGCGAAGGAGAAGAAGGCGAAGGGCTTTATGAGGTGCCCGCCTCGCGCCCGGACATTTTGCACGAGGAGGACTTGCTTGCGGAGGTAGCGCGCATTTTTGGGTATGAGCATATTCCCTCGCTTCCTGTGCGCATGTTGCGCCCTACGCAGCTTCCGGAAACTGTTTTTTGGGAGAGAAAAATCCGCCAACTTTTGTGCGGCATGGGTTTGAGTGAAGTCATCAACTACTCCTTCGTGGATCCCTCGCATTTGAAGCATTTGGGCCTGGAGGAAGCCCCCGTTGTTTTGCAAAACCCCCTGAGTGCGGACATGTCCGTTTTGCGCACAAGTTTGTTTCCGGGGCTTTTGCAAAACATCAACCGTGCGAAGCGCCACCAGGCAGAGTCCGCCGCTTTGTTTGAAGTAGGGCGCAGCTATTTCCCTCGCCCCCGCAGCACAAGCCACCGAGAGCCGCCTGCGTTGGAGCGCCACGAGGTGGCGGGTGTATTATGGGGGTTAAGAAGCCGCAAGCGCACCTGGACTTCGGCGGCGGAGAGTTACGACTTTTTCGACGCGAAGGGCGCGGTAGAGTCTCTGCTGGAAGCCTTGAAAGTGGAGGGTGCACGCTTTGAGCCTTTGGAGGTGGCCTGTTTTCACCCGAGGGCCGGCGCCTCTGTGTGGATAGGGGACATGCACATTGGCAGCCTCGGAGAAATACACCCGCGCGTGGCCAAGCGCATGGACGTGCCTTTGAATGTTTTTTTGTTTCAGTTGGAGCTGGAGAAGTTGAGGTTGTCTGCTTCCAAGCAGCCGCGAAAATGTGCACTCGGCGAGCACCCATCCGTGCTGAGAGATTTGGCCGTCGTACTGCCGCGAGAATGCAGCTATGCAGCGGTGGTTGAGCTCATTTATAAAACAGGCGCGCCTTTGCTAGAAGAGGTACAGCTTTTTGACGTTTATTTTGGCAAACCCATTCCGGAAACTCAGAAAAGTTTTGCGTTTGCCTTGCGTTATTGCAGCCCAAGCCGCACTTTGGCAGATGCAGAAGTGGGCCAAGTCCACGAGAGAATTGTTGAGGAATTGTCGGTGGTTTTGGGTGGAAAGCTGCGCTCCTAAAGGCGGGCTTGGGAGGGTTTTAAGAAAATGTTGAAGTTTTTCATAAAGCCTTTGTTGACATAAAAAGCGCCCTCTGTAAGTTATTGAATTATGACGAAAGCAGACATTATTGAGAGTGTCTACGAGCGCGTAGGCTTCTCCAAAAAAGAATCAGCTGAGATTGTCGAATATGTTTTTGACTTGTTGAAAGACGCTCTGGAGAGAGGCGAGAAAGTGAAAATTTCTGGTTTTGGCAATTTTCAAGTTCGCTACAAAAGATCGCGAATAGGAAGAAACCCTCAAACCGGGGATGCACTGGAAATTGCGTCTCGCCATCGCTTGACATTCCGTTTGAGTCAAGTGTTGAAGGCGGAGCTCAATGCGAAGTCTGCAAGCGAGGCCCCCGCCCCCTAGGAGTGCTTCTGCTTGGACATGCCCTCTTCGTTGTTGAAACCCAAGCCGCTTTCAAGTCGCTTTCTGTGTGCGCAGCGTTTCCTGGCAAGGCTGGCAAGGAACGAACATTCTCATAGAGGAAGCGTCCATGGGAAGAAGCGTCCATGGAGAGAGGTGTTGGTTTCTTTATTTGACTTTGGGCTTTGAGGTGGGCATAAGAGCGGCCGGTTGTCATGTTGTTTCCGGGGCGTGGCGCAGCCTGGTAGCGCACTTGCTTGGGGTGCAAGTGGTCGCTGGTTCAAATCCAGTCGCCCCGACAGTTTCAAAGGGTGCCGGAGCCTTCGGGCTCCGGTTTTTTTTATGGGTTTTTTTATGTTTCCTGGCGGATAATTTCTTCAAGTTTTTGGCTGGGGTCCAAATATTCAGCCATCTTCTTGGTGAGGTATTTGTGCGCCGGCTTTCTGAGCAAAAAGCCTGGATCTGTCGCTGAGCCGCTGATTTTATTTTCCAGAATGCAAATTTCTGCTTCCAGGTTAACGCCCATAAAGCTTCCATGGAGTTGGCAGGCTGTTCCCTCCCAAGTCCTCTGAAAGCCATATTGGCGGTGCCAGTAGTCAACGAGAGCTGTTATGCGTTGGTGTGCTTCTTCCAGCTGGAGGGCGTGCGGAACTTCGAGTGTGAGTTTTCCCATTGCCTTGGGCTTATTTTTTTAGGGGCCCAAATTCCAGCATAAAAAGCGGGGGCCCTCTTCAAATGCGGCGAGAGGATGGGTGGAGCTCGAGGATAATGGCGCCATTTTTGAAAAGGCGAACGGCGCCTGAAGTTTGGCTGACAGCCAGGGCGAGGCATTGGGTGGTGGCGCTGATGTTGGCGGCGGCGGTATGGCGGGAGCCCATGCCGAGGGGGACGTGTACATTGTCATCCACGGCCGTGAGGTACCTCCCGGCGGCAAGCACCACCCCATCTTCCCGGACGACGAAAGCCCCATCCAGCACGGAGAAGTTTTTGACGGCTTCGCGGATTTTGGGATCCAAAATATTGCGCTCTGCCTCTGGAATGCCTTGAAAGGGGTTTAAGGTGAGTTGGCGGCTTTTGGCCATGACGGCCTCACAATCTCCAATGGTGAGGATGGTTCCAATGGGATGTCCCTCAAAACCTTCTTGGCCTATTTGCGTGGCCAAGTGGATGAGTGCATCCACGACTTGGGAGTTGAAGCCCTCGCCGAGTTTGACGCCCTCCACCGCGACGCGGGGGTTAAGAGAGCTTCCAACCTGGACTTGCATGAGGGTGTCAATGGGTTTGCCAATAAGGCCTGTGACACAAATGACAATGTCTTTTTCTTTTATTTTCTCGTTGGAGGTGGCACAGAGCAAGGCGACTTTGACGCGCTCTGCCCTGGAATAGTCATAGGGGGGCACCAGGACAACGGAGTATTTTTGTTTGCGCAGGCGCTCGGCCAACTTTTCTGAAGTCACCGCATAAATCAGTTTTTTTTTGCAAGGTTTTCCACGCAACTCTTGGGAGGAGATCAGCGCGTCTGAGACATAGAGCAGATGATGGATTCCGGTGTTGTTGGCCAGTTTTATGGCTGCACGCAAAAATTCCAAGCTGAGTTTGTTCGTATTCGGCATGCCTCCCTCTCACTCTCATGTTAGCACCATTGCAGCTTGCCTTGACAGCAGGAACGAGAATGCTTAATTCTCTAGAAATGTTGTTTCTCCGAAAAAAGGGAGTCTCCCTGTGAATTCAAAGGACTTGAAGCGTTTCAAGAAGATGCTTGAAGACAGCAAAGCTGCGCTCCTGGAAAACGCCAGAAAAACATTAATGGAAGAATCCAATTTTGACACGGACGATCTTCCGGATGAGATTGACTTGGCCTCAAGCGAATACGCACAAAGCATGGTGTTTCGTCTGCGCGACAGGGAGAAGTTTTTGCTCAAAAAAATTGAGCGAGCTCTCCTTCGCATTGAAGAAGGCAGTTTTGGCATTTGCGAGCGTTGTGAAGAGGACATTTCGCCCAAGCGTCTTGAGGCGCGCCCTGTGACGACGCTTTGCATCCGCTGCAAAGAGGAGCAAGAGAAGAAAGAGCGTTCCTACGGCTGATACGGCTAATCTTGGATATCCACGCGCATCAGTTGGCGTCCCAGGAGGAATTGGTCGCCATTTTCAACGAAGGCGGGGACAGAGAGGCGAAGGAAGGTACCATTGGAGGAGCCGACGTCGCGAATGGTGAGCTTCTCCGAGGAGGCGGAGATGATGGCATGTTTTCCGGAGATGAAGCCGTCATTGACGAAATAAATATCGCCGACTTCGCGCCCGAGGGCATTGTCGCCAATTTTGAGGGGGAACACAAGGCCGCGGATGCCGCCTTCGAGAATTTGGACGAGGCGGAAGCGGTAGCCGATGTCCGGGGAGCCCCAAGCCGTGGTACCATCTGCACTCGGGGTGAGCACAGGAATGGCCTCGACGAGGAGGCGTTGTCGTCCGACGCGGATTTCGCTGCCTGGGGCAATTTCGCGCTCTTGCCTTAAGCGTGTGAAGACGCCGTTACCGCCGCCGATGTCTTCAATGGCGAGGCGTCCTCCGGAGAAGAAGAAGCGGACTTGAACATCAGCGATGAAAGGATCGTCAGGCAAGCTCAGCTCACTTGAGCGACCGCAAAGCAATACATCCGTCTGCAAGGGGTATATGTTTTCAGGACCCCCATCGGCTCGGACAACGCGGATGGTTACAGAGGGTTTTTTGGCTTGGAGCATAAGTTTTTCAAGTCCTCAAGGTTTAAACGGGAGCTTCGAGTTGAAGAATTTGTTGGCCGATGCGCAGGCGGTCTCCCGAGCGGAGCAGGCGATCACCGGTAATGCGCACATAAGTGCCAAGGCCGTTGGAGAGATCTCTCAGGGTTGCGGTTTGAGGCATGGGCACCAGCTCGCAATGCCGAGGAGCCATGCCTTCGTCCAGGGAATAAGAGAGATCGCACTTCGTTGCACCAATGAAGATACTGGGCCCTGCTGAAACATAGGTGCGACCGGGTCTATCGCCGACGAGAATTTCTTCAATGGCAAAGTTTTCCTGATCGAGAGGGACAGGGGTACCATGGATGATAAGGCGCCCGGGGATATAAGGGGGGGTAGGTGGCAGTTGCCCGAGGTAGCGAAAGAGGCGGATGCCGACGCAGAATTTTTGTTGTGCGACAATGGTTTCCTGGTTTTGGATGCTGGCGTAGACGCCAGAGACGCTGTTTTCGTCGCGGACGTAGACTTGTTGGTTGTGGAGCCAAAGGCAGGCATGGACGGGGGAGACGAAAGGATCGTCAGTGAAGAGCAGTTGTCCGCGGACGCGGCCTATGTGCATTTTTTGGCTAAGAGCAAAACGTTGACCTCTATAAGTTCCCGTGAGAGCTAAAAGGGTATAAGGTTTGTTAGAGAAGGAAGCGCTCTGTCGAAGAGCGGGAGGCCGTCGTTCAAAGGAGGGATAAGCGGCAGGCGGGAATTTATGTGTTGCCGCATAAAGCACATCGCCCGGGGTGGTGTCCACCAGAGAGGGAGAAGGTGGCAAAAGTGTCGAGGGTAGCGGTGTGGATTTAGAAGGCACCTGGGAGGGAGCCGGAATATTCACCGAGGAAGGTGTAGGCCGCTGAGGTGTGAGAGGCGGGAAAGCGGGAGGTTGGGTTGCGGGTGGATTTTCAGAAAGGAGTTGAGCGCAACTGAGACACTGCGGTGAAGCAGCCGGGCTAAGAAAGTCACAATTGGGACAAACAATGCCTAAGTTATTGAGCAAAAGCGACGCCATGACAACCTCGGTATACGAGCTAAAGAAGGGCTGACGCAAGAGACAAACATTGCCTGACACATCCTCTAGACTGTAGAACTGACACCATTGATACGCCTAAGTGACATTTTGCAGCGAGTGAGCTCTTATCATCCGAATCCAGATCTGGAAATGATCAAAAGGGCCTACGTCTATTCTGCCAAGCTGCACCAAGGTCAAACCCGCAAGTCCGGAGAGCCCTATTTGGTGCATCCCCTGGAAGTTGCAGGCTTGTTGGCACAGTTGCGCCTGGATGAGGCGTCAATTGTGGCCGGGCTTTTGCATGACACATTGGAAGACACGCTGGCAACGGAAGAGGAGTTGGAGGAGTTGTTTGGCGCTGAGGTGTTGTCCATTGTGGATGGTGTGACGAAGCTTTCCAAATATTCTGCGGCGGCCAATTTAGGGCAAGAAGAGAAGCAGGCCGAAAACATTCGGAAGATGTTGGTAGCGATGGCCAAGGACATTCGCGTCATTTTGGTGAAGTTGGCCGATAGGACGCACAACATGCGGACGCTCGATCACATGAAGGAGGAGGCGCAGGTGCGGATTGCGCGCGAGACGGTGGACATTTTTGCGCCGTTGGCCAACCGCCTGGGGATAGGTTGGATTAAGGCGGAGCTGGAGGACTTGTCCTTTAAATATTTAAAGCCCGTCGAGTACAATGCCTTGTTGAAGAAGGTGCAGGAGAAGCAAAAAGAGCGCGACAAATACCTGGATGAGGTATGTGAGATTATTTCCCAGAAGCTTAAAATTGCGGACATAGAGGCAACGGTTTCAGGCCGCTTCAAGCACCTGTCGAGCATTTACCGGAAGATGCGCAACCAGAACATTGAGTTTGATCAGATCTCCGATATTATTGCCTTTCGTATCATTGTTGACGGCCTGGCGCAGTGCTATGAGTCCCTGGGCCTGGTGCACCAGATGTGGAAACCCGTCCCCGGGCGATTTAAAGACTTCATAGCGATCCCAAAACCCAACCTCTACCAATCGCTGCATACGACGGTGATAGGCCCTTTGTCCGAGCGGATTGAGATACAGATCCGCACGCGGGAGATGCACCGCATTGCCGAAGAGGGCATTGCTGCGCATTGGGCCTACAAAGAGGGGAAGAAGAGTTTTGCGTCCAAGGGCAATTTTGCGGCCAAAAGCAACGAGGCCTTTGCGTGGCTGCGTCAGCTGGTGGAGTGGCAGACGGACTTGAAAGACTCGAGGGAGTTTTTAGACACGGTGAAGGTGGACTTGTTTACGGATGAGGTTTTCGTTTTCACCCCCATGGGAGAGGTACGCTCCTTGCCGAGGGGGGCGACGCCGGTGGATTTTGCCTATGCCATTCATTCTGACATAGGCAACCGTTGTGTTGGTGCGAAGGTGAACGCGAAGATAGTGCCATTGCGCTATAAGTTGAAGAATGGGGACACCGTTGAAGTCCTCACCAACCCACAGGCGCACCCGTCCAGCGACTGGTTAAACTTCGTCAAGACGGGCCGTGCGCAGCAGCGCATTCGCGGCTTTATTAAGCAGCAGCAGCGGGAAATTAGCCTGAGGCTGGGCAGCGAATTGGCCGACAAGGAGTTTCGAAAGCTGGGTTTGGCCCGCAACAAACTCAGCAAGGCAGGCAAGCTGAAAACCCTGGCAGAAAGCCAGGGCTACCGCTCTGAGAACGACTTACTTGTTGCCATTGGCTATGGGAAGGTTTCGGCCGTGCAGATGGCGGAGAAACTTGTCAACGAGGAGAAGAAGGATCCAGCTTCGCGTGTTGGCATGGGGAACGTGACAGAGCTGTTTGACAAGGTGACGAGTTTTGCCAAGAAGATTGTGGGGCAAAAATCCAGCAGCAGTGGTGTCAGCATTTCAGGCATTAACGACATGCTGGTACGCTTTGGCCGTTGCTGCAACCCTGTGCCGGGCGATCCGATTATTGGGTTTATTACGCGCGGCAGAGGTGTCACCGTGCATGTGTTGGGGTGCTCCAAGGCTTTGTCGACAGATCCCGACAGGCAAGTGGATGTGGCGTGGAATGTGGATGAAAGCTTCAAGAGGCGGGTGAGTTTGCGTTTGCTGACGATCAACCGTCCGGGTGTTTTGGCGGACATTTCCAACACCTTTTCCAAGCGCGACGTCAACATTTCCCAGGCCAATTGTCGCTCCACGGGGGATGAGCGCGCCGTCAACACCTTTGAGGTAGGCGTGAGGGATGTGAAGCAGCTGAACGAGTTGATGCGCAGCCTTGAGAAGCTGGACGGTGTTTTTTCGGTGGAGCGCCTCTAACTTATTCGAAACCCAAAACCGAAGCGGGCATACCAGGCCAGGCGGCAGGAGACAGAGGAGGAGGAGGGCTGCCGTATCCACTCAGGCCCCAGGCCCGCCATTAACAACAAGCTCAGTCGGCTGCCCAGATAGAATTCAGCACCTGTGCCTGCGGTGGGTGCAAGGCTAAGGCCATTGCTTGCGAAGGGGATGCGGATGGGAAAGTCAAAGAGGCCAATGCCGCTGATGGAAGGCGTAAAGGCATACGTAGCCCAAAAGCCAAGCCGCAGCTGCAAGGAGACATGGCTGTAGTTGTATTTGTCAAGGTGGGTGCTTCCCGAGCTTGCCGTCAGCCCCAACCCCAGAGAGGGTGCCAAGAGAAGATTTTCTTTTTCAAACGCCCGAAGCCTCACCGCCGTTTCTGCGGTACCTGCGAGCTGGAAATAATGGAAAGCTGCGCGCGCCTCCAACTCAAAGAGAGAAAAGCCCTGTCGGTAGCCGAGGCTGATTTCAGGAGCACCCAGCCAGAGATTCCAGGCATTGGTTGTTGATGGCAAGACAGCAGGGGCAGCTGCGGCGCCTTTGGTTTCAGCGGAGGAGAGGAGACACAGCAAAGAGGCAAGGAGCAGCATGGCGTTAACAGCTTAGCCGTATTGAAAAAGAAGCCAAGTTTTTGGCGGATTGTGGTTTGTGAGTTTAAAAAGGGCAGCAGAAGCTGTGTTGACGAAGACGAAGGAGTGAACATGTCAGGCCACAACCGGTGGACAAAAATAAAGCGCCAGAAAGCAGCCCAGGGGGCCAGCAAGGGCAAGTTATTTACCAAGCTGATACGTGAGATTACGGTTGCGGCGAGACAAGGTGGCGGGGAGCCGGCAGGCAATGCGCGGTTGAGGCTTGCGATGCAGGCGGCGCGGGAGGCGAACATGCCCAATGACACCATTGCGCGTGCCATTAAAAAGGGCACGGGGGAGTTAGAAGGCGCCGCCCTCGAGGAGGTAACCTATGAGGGCTATGGCCCCGGAGGTGTCGCCGTTTTGGTGGAGTGTTTGACAGACAATTTAAACCGCACGGCAGGAGACATTCGCTCTATTTTTTCCAAGCACGGCGGCAACCTCGCGGCGGCAGGCTCCGTCCGTTTTCTTTTTGAGAAGAAAGGGGTTATAGTGCTGGAAGTTTGCTTAAGCGAGGAGGAGGTGATGGTGAAGGCCATTGAAGCAGGCGCGGAGGATGTTGTCCTCCTTGAAGGAGAAGGCTGGGAGGTGCATACGCTGCCTGCCAACTTGCAGCAAGTGGCGCAGAATTTGGAGGAAAGCCAGCTTAAGCCGCGCGCGACGAGGTGGAATTATTTCCCAAGCACAGTGGCCAAGGTAGAAGGGGAGGTGGCAGAAAAGCTGATGAAGCTGCTGGAGCTGCTTGAAGAGCATGATGATGTGCAGAATGTGTTTTCCAACTTTGAAATGGATGATGCAACGATGGACGCCATTTCGGATTCCTAATGGAGAAGCCAAGGGACAGCATGCGCATATTAGGCGTCGATCCGGGAAGCAGGTTTGTTGGTTTTGGGATGATAGCCATGCAAGGCCGCACGTACCATTGTTTGGACTGCGGCATTATTTGCGCAACGCACCTGAAGCGTTTGGACGAAAAACTGCTGCATATATTTGAGGCCATTCAAGCGCTGGTTTGCAAGCACAAACCCGATGCTGTGGCGATGGAGGGTATGTTTGGAGAGCCCCAGAAATTTCATGCTGCCTTGTTGCTGGGGCAGGCGCGCGGCGCCGCTCTGCTGGCGGTGGCTTTGGAGAGGGTGCCTGTTTTTGAATATGCTCCAGCACGCATTAAAAAAGCCGTAGGTGCAGGTGGCCAGGCCAGCAAGGCTGCCGTGAAGCGCATGGTGCAAACGCTGCTGCAATTGCCCGAGCAGCGCATGCGGGTGGATGCTTATGATGGGTTGGCCATTGCGCTTTGCCATGCGCACGCGGTTTCGGGTTTGGGACACTCTGCGTTGTCCACATTGAAAGGGCCCACTTCTTCATTTTCTTCATTTGCTGAACGCTTGAAAAAGAGCTACGTCGCCCCGAAGGAAGCCAAATGATAGCTCGACTCTCTGGGACGTTGGAAGACAAAGCCAAGGATGAGGTTGTTGTGGATGTTGCAGGCGTCGGCTACCGCGTGTTTTGCTCCGCGCAAACCTTCTCCCGCTTGCCGGCATTGCATGAGCCGGTGAGTTTGAGAGTGCGCATGGTGGTGCGCGAAGACGCTTTGGACTTATATGGCTTTGTTGAGCCCTCCGAAGAGAGCATGTTTTTGCTGCTGACTTCCGTGCCGAATATAGGCCCCAAATTGGCGATGGGCATTCTTTCAGGCATAGAAACGGACGAGCTGTGTACAGCTTTGCGCCAAGGAGATGCGGCTCGCTTGACGTGTCTGCAGGGGATTGGGAAAAAAACGGCTGAGCGGTTGATTCTTGAGTTAAGAGACAAAGTGGCTGCTTTGCCTTCGAAGCACACCAGCACACGCGTGCTGTCTACGGATGTTGTTTCTGCGCTTGTCAACTTGGGTTACAAGGAAAACAAAGCGCGCGCGGCCGTACTTTTGGCGGTGGAGCACGTGGGTGAAGAAGCTGGATTGGAAGCCCTCCTCAAAGAGGCTTTGAGACATTGCGGGCGTTGAAAGAGGAGGGTGAAGCACCTTGGCAAAACGAAAAACTTCTGTTTTAGAACCTGAATGCGCCAGTGAGGATGTACGCACCGAAGTCTCCTTGCGTCCCAAAAACCTTCGAGACTATGTAGGACAAACCGAGCTTATAGAAAAAATTAAAATTTATATAAGGGCAGCCAAGGAGCGCAAGGAAGCCTTGGATCATTGTCTGTTTTCCGGTCCCCCGGGGCTTGGGAAGACCTCCCTTGCGCATATTTTGGCTGCGGAAATGGGGGCGGGGTTGCACATCAGCTCAGGGCCTTCCTTGGAGAAGAAAGGCGACTTGGCAGGCATTTTGACGAATTTGGCCCCCGGCGACATTCTTTTTATTGATGAGATTCACCGTTTAAGCGCTGTCGTCGAGGAATATTTATATCCCGCGATGGAAGACTATCGTTTGGATATTACCATTGATTCTGGCCCCTCCGCCCGTGCGATGAAGATCGATCTGGCGCCCTTTACGCTGGTGGCTGCAACGACGCGTGTTGGATTGCTGACTTCACCGCTCCGGAACCGTTTTCACATTCAAGAGCGCCTGGAGTTTTATTCTCAGGAGGAGCTGATGCAGATTTTGCAGCGCTCTGCGCGCCTGTTGTCTGTGCAATTGGAGCCCGAAGGTGCTGCAGAAATTGCGCGACGTTCTCGAGGGACGCCGCGGATAGCGATTCGTTTGTTGCGTCGGGTACGCGATTTTGCGCAGATTCAAGCTCAAAGTCGCATCCATTTTTCGTTGGCCTGTGGCGTATTGGATCGTCTTCAGGTTGACAAACAGGGCTTGGATTTGATGGATAGGCGCTTCCTCAAAATTTTGGTCGAAAAGTTTTCAGGAGGCCCCGTAGGGATTGACAGTTTGGCGGCGGCATTGGGAGAGGAAAAGGAAACGTTGGAGGATGTGAGTGAACCTTTTTTGTTACAACAGGGGTTATTGCAAAGAACGCCGAGAGGCCGCATTGCGACAGAGAGGACTTGGGACTATATTGGGTGCCCAAGGCCGAAAAAAGAAGAGGATTGATTGAATGGCGCGTGTATGGGAGCGTTGCATAGGCAACGAAAGCGGCAGCGTGGTGCTGTCATGCTTGAAAGAAACGGAAGGGCAGGCGAGGCATTTTTCTCTTGGGACTAGGAAAGCTGGTTTATCATGACGTCTGGCTGGCAATTAACGTTAAAGCGGCCTGTTTCTTGCGCTGGCATAGGGTTGCATTCGGGCAAGCCTGTGCAGTTGGCCATTTTGCCTGCGTCAGTGGACAGTGGAATTGTTTTTGTACGCGAAGACTTACCCACGAAGCCGGTGATACATGCGCTTGCTGAAAAAGTATTGGACACCTCATTGGCCACCACCCTTGGGCAAAAGGGAGAAAGTGTTGGCACCGTTGAGCACTTAATGGCAGCCCTGAGGGGTTTGGGCATTGACAACGCGAGGGTGGAGCTCAACGGTCCGGAGGTGCCCATTTTGGATGGGAGTGCGGCCCCCTTTGTTGCTTTATTGAAAGAGGCAGGCCTCAGGGAGCAAAGTGCCCCCAAGACTTATATGCTGATAAAGAAAGTCATCACCGTCAGGAGTGGCGACAAGTTTGCCTCCTTGGCTCCCGCCTCTGAGTTTCGGGTGGATTGCACGGTGGATTTCCAGCATCCGCTCATTACGAACCAGACTTTTGGAATGAAAGTCACCCCCGAGTCTTTTGAGGAAGAGTTGGCAAGGGCGCGAACCTTCTGCTTCCTGGAGGACATAGAAAAGCTCAAGCAAGTTGGCTTAGCTCAAGGTGGCAGTCTGGAGAATGCGATTGTCATCGACAAATTCTCCATTTTAAATCCCGAGGGCCTGCGTTTTCCGGATGAGTTTGTTCGCCACAAGTTTTTGGATGCCTTGGGAGATTTGGCTTTGTTGGGCAAGCCTTTGCTGGGCCATTTGACGGCTTATAAAACGGGACACACGCTGAACCAGCAATTGGTTCGAGCCATTTTGGAAGACGTCCATGCATTTGAGCTGGTGAGGCTGAAGCCGGAAGAGGCAGAGCTCAGTGTTTCTGGGTTGCTCCAGAGGGCGGTGACACCTTCGCCACGCATTGCGTGAGCAGCCAAAAGCTTGTGCTTGCGGTTGGCTATTTTTCGGCATATGAAGCCCTGCATGTCGAAATATTCTTCTGTGGTTTTTGCTTCGTTGGTTTTTGTTTTCGGGTTGAGTGCTTGCAATCCTCCTGCTTCCCAAAAGCGCACAAGCGCTGTGAAGGGGAAGAGTGTTGCCACTCAGTCTGAGTTGATTGCGGCTACGTTTGACAAGCAGACGCTCACCCTTAGGGACATTGATGCAGAGCTTGGAGAGTCCTTATATGAAGCCAGAAAGCACACGGCGACGCGCATGGCTTTTGAGGCCATTCTCAATGAGAAGGCAGAGAAGCAAGGGCTGACGTCCGAAGAGTTGATGAAGAAAGAAATGGATGCGCGTGTGCAGCCTCCAACAGAGGCAGAGATGATGGCTGTTTTCGAGTCCAGTCGCGGACAATTGCCGCCGGAGGTGACCTTTGAGCGTGTGAGAGGTGACATTGAAAATTTTTTGAGAAGTCAAACTGCCCAAAGGGTGATGCCGGAAATACAAGAGGCATGGCTGAAAGAGGCCAATTTTCAATTTGTACTGCCCTATGAGCACAAGCGCGTAGCCATAGAAGCCATAGGCCCTTCCAAGGGGCCTGACAATGCTCCCGTCACCATTGTGGAGTTTTCAGATTTTGGGTGTTCCTTCTGTCGACGGGGTGCCGAAACCATGTCGGAAATTCTCAAGGCCTATCCCGACAAGGTGAAGGTGCATTTCCGTCATTTTGCGATGATGGCGTCCAAAGCCTCTGAGGCGGCCATGTGCGCGCATGAGCAAGGCAAATTTTGGGAATACCATGAGGTTTTGTTTGCAAACCAAGGCAGGTTTGAGCCTGAAAACTTGAAGGAGCATGCCAAGGCCTTGGGGTTGGATGAGGAGGCATTTTCCAAGTGCCTGGACTCTGAAAAGCATGTGGAAACTGTCAAAAGAGATGTTGAGGCAGGCAGGAAGGCAGGTGTTCGCGGGACACCGGCATTCTTCATTAACGGCATTCTCCTGAGCGGCGCGCAACCCCTCGAAAAATTCAAAGAGCTTATTGACAGCGAGTTGCAAGCCCAGTGAGTCGTGCCGCTGAGAAGCTGGTTTTGGCGGCGGACCTTTCTTTGGATGTAGCGCAGCGGCTTTATGCTCAGGTTGCTGCGCATTTTGGAGTGGTGAAGGTAGGCCTTTCCCTTTTTGTAGAACATGGCCCCAAAGCGGTGGAGGTTTTCCAAAAGCAAGGGGCGTGTGTTTTTTTGGACCTCAAACTGCATGACATTCCCAACACGGTTGGCCTTGCTGCGCAGCATGCGGCGGCGATGGGGGTGGACTATTTGACGGTGCATGCTTTTGGTGGCAAGGCGATGTTGTGTGCTGCCCTGGAAGGTGCAGCCAAAGGCGCTGCGCTGGGAGGCCACCGTGTGCCGCAGCTGTTGGCGGTGACGGTGTTGACTTCCATGGACAAGGCTGCCCTGGAGGCTTTGGGGGTTGATGGAGAAGTGCATTCACAAGTGGAGCGTTTGGCCTTGTTGGCATGTGAAGCAGGGGTTTTAGGTTTGGTATGCTCTGCCGAGGAAGTGTCTGCATTGAGGCAGCGTTTGGGCACTCAAGTTTTGTTATGCACTCCCGGCATACGTCCTCTGGGAGGGGAGAAGGCGGACCAGTCCCGGGTGCAGACGGCGAAGCAAGCCATTGTGTCGGGAGCCGATTTGTTGGTGGTGGGCCGCCCTGTTTATGAAGCCAAGGAGCCGGCGCTTGCTGCCTCGTTGTTGGAGGCGGAAGTGGCGCAGGCCCTGGCCCCCTGACCGGTTGAGGGTCCGTTAACACTCCCCGCAATGCCCAAGAGAGACTCATTTCACTCGCCTGCACTTTGCGGGGGTGGCCCCCCAAAAAAAGCAGGCCCGGCTTTTAACCCGGACCTGCTGCACTTCAAACCCTGCTGCACTTTAAACTCGCGGCCTTAAGGACCCCCAGCACATACGCAGGTTATGTCATCGCAATACTCTATATGGAGATCACAAACATTACCACAGAGTGAGGGACAAACGCACATGTCTATGTCGCCTTGGCATACGAAGTTGCCTTTGCAGTATTGCTCCTGTGGGTCGTTGATAAAGCGAATGTCGTCTTCGCAGGGCAAGCGCTCCGGGGTGAGCTCCCAGGTGAGGTAAGAGAAGGCCACCTTACTTTGTTGGTTTTGGGGTGGACGGCAATTTCCATAGAAGCTGATGGTCTGCTCAATGCCATCATAGTCAAAGCCGTGGACGCGGCTTCTGGGGACATTGGCTCCATTGGCTTCGGCGGGGTTGCTGCGGCAATCGCCCGCGGGGTTGTCCATGGCCACGCGCAGTGAAGCGCCGATGAAGGGCTTGTAGGTTTTGACGCTGACGCCTGCGGAGCCGACGGCTTTGTCCATAATTTTCTTGACGGCATTTTGGACAACCATGTCATTGGCTTTATAGGTCGCGTCGTTGTCGATGGGTGCCCAAACGCCGCCTGTTCCTGCCACCGCTTGCATAAGGCGCGGGGGGCCGGAAAGGGGAACAGCGCCGCAGTCTCCCGGATGGTCTACGCAGGCTCCGTTTTTGGGACAAGAAAGGATGGTATGCACAGGGATGGTGACGCCAGGGCGAACGGGCTGCAAAGGACTTGTGGGAGCGCCCGGCACGGTTGTGGGCTGTCCCTTAAAGAAGCTGACAAGGCTTCCGACGCTTTCCCATGCGGGGTAACCCTTTTTGTTGGCATGTGAAGAATAGAGGCCGGTGACGTGGTCTTCCGTGTCGGTGATTGCAATGACAACAATGTCGGCATTGTCCCGGAAGCGCTGGGCTTGGGGCGTGTTGGGATGGTGCATGTCCAAAAGCGCCAGGCGTGCAGCCCCCAAAACGCTTTCCGCGTCATGACCGGCAGTTCCAACCGAGCAACCACCGCCGAAGCCAGAGGTGTTCCTGCACAGCGTTTTGCCATCCTTCACCCAGTTGTCCCGGCATGCGACGATGGTACTGCAACCGCTGATGCCTGTATCCAACCAAGTTCTGAGGAGGAACCTGTCGTTCGTGAAGCCGCGAATAATGCCTTGGTTCGTAATGCCGACACCGGGGGAAGCAATGTTGAGGTGATAAGAAGTTGTCACCACAGCCACGCGCCAATCCAAGTTGCTGTTGTACAAATAGTCGCTCAGGGCAGCTCCCAACAACTTCAACCGTACTTTCGACAGCGTCATGGAGCCGGAGTCATCCACGACAAGGAGAATGTCCACGTCTCTGCGTCCGGCCATAGCGCGCTCGCACTGCACCCTGGTGCGGTCCAAATAGCTGGCCAAAGCAGCGCTGCCGGCCACATCATTCAAACCGAAATAACCATCGCTTCCATTGACCTTGTCGTTGTTGAGTGCAACGGCCATCACCACAATGACGTCGCCATTTTTGCGAAGTACATATTGCGCGCGGATGTGTTGGGTGTTTCCAGGAGCGCCGGCGGCTGGGAGATCGCCGATTCCGGCGCCTAAGAGTGTGGTGGCGATGTTGTTGACACGCGTTGCCGGGCTCATATTGCCTGAAACTTGGAAAGTGGCGATCAGCGCATTGGCTTGTGCCGAAGGCGCATCCCAGGAGGAGAAGGTATCCATGGCAGCGGTTCCACCCAGGAGAGAGGCATGGTTTCTGGCCAGTGTTTGCAGCGCCGCGAGGGTGGTGGTGGGGGTGCCAGTATGCTTCCAGGCCACGAAGGCCACATTTTTTGCGGCATCCACACCCATGAGGCCTCGGGTGTTGCCGCGCTCAATGTCGACATAGCTGTTGGCAAAACCCAGGGGCAAACCCATGGATATTTGTGCGGCGAGGTTTTGTCGAATGTCAACTTTCACGCGATTGTTCGGATGGCAAGCATTCAGCGTCAGCGAGTCAATGTCGGCGGCCTTGGGGTCTGTCTCGCCGATCCCCGTGCTGAACAGGTTGGGCTCAAAGCAAGCATTTCTGTTGATGTCCTCCACGCCGTCCTCAATCTCATCGCCGTCGGTATCCTCATCAAGTGGGTCCGTTTCCCTGGGTTGGACGCCAGCCGGGCACACAGCCGCTCTCTGCAGCGCTCTGGCGGTGCAGATGGGGTCCAGCTCCGTCAGCGGAACAATGTTTCCGCCAAGCAAGATCATTCCCGGTGTTACCCCCTTCTCCGTCCCATCCAAAAGGCCGTCATCGTCGCTGTCCGGGTTGGTCGGGTCTGTTTCTCCTGGGTCTACGCGGCCATCTTTGTTTTCGTCCTCGTCGCCGTCTGAAATGCCGTCACAGTCCGTGTCCTGGCGCAGGGGGTTGGTTCTCGTCTGCGGAGGAGGAAAGTTTTTGGGGAAGAAGTTTTCGCATTCTTGGTCCGGAGATTCAAAGCGCCCAATTTCGACGCCGTCCCAAATGCCGTCGCCGTCGGTATCACGGTTGTTTGGGTCCGTCCCCAGCAGAACTTCTTCCCAGTCTGCAATTCCGTCGCAGTCGACGTCACGCTTGTAATGAAGTTTCATGTCGGGAATGGGGTCGCGCGGCGGAGGGAGCGGAATGTTGCTAAAGGACTTCCAAACCCCTCCCTGCGGGTTTTGTAACCCCGCTCCCCCTGGGTTATTCGGGGTTTTCGCCGGCTCCTTTTCACTCGCTTGCTCTTCTTGTGTTTCCTGGTTGAGCGAAAGGAGTGCTCCATTGGAGCACCCAAGAGAAAATAAGACTAATGAAGACAGCACGAATAAAATTCTCATCAAAACCTCCCGGACTGCTTCCAGCCTAAGCAGCTTGCCTGAAATGTATCTGTATCCTACCGTCTCCTCCACTCTGCTAGCAACCAGCTTCCACTTTCGCAGAATAATTGCTGTCTTCTCGACAATACAGAGAGCACGACAAGAGCACGTCATGCTCGTTGTACGCAGCGAGAGAATATTTTTTCAGACTTTCGTTTTTTCAGAATTCTGCCGGAAGAGAAAAACTCAGGGACACAATTTGAGACGAAGGCCCTTGAGTTTTCCCACCTGCAGGAGGTATTCGCCGGCCTCCAGTGCTGCTTTGGTGTCGCCGACTTTGTCTTGGTTGACGCGCACGCCTCCTTGCTCCAAAAGTCTGCGTGCTTGAGAGGCCGAGTCCGCCAGCTGTGTTTGTGTTAGAATTTTGACGAGGGGGAGTTTGGAGGCGCCCTCCAGGTGCAATTCCATGCATGGAAAATTTTCGACAGCTATTTCTTTGCGCGCAAAGCGTCGTTCAAAGTTTTCCGCAGCTTTTTGTGCGGCTGCATGGCCACAAAAGCGTTGCGTTATTTCGAAAGCCAACTGGGTTTTGGCGTCTTTGGGGTTTTTGCCCTCGGAGAGTATGGCTTGTTTGAGGGCGGCAAGCTCCTGAGTGCTTTTGGAGGAGAGCAATTCAAAATAGCGCCACATTAACTCGTCGGAAATGGACATGAGTTTTCCAAAAATTTGCTCGGGAGGCTCATCAATTCCAATATAGTTGTCGAGGCTTTTGGACATTTTGTCGCCCACGAGGCGACCGTTTTCCATGCGCGCGTCCACGCCTTCCAAAATGGGGCCCGTCATCACCACTTGAGGTGCCAGCCCATAGTCGCGCATGAGGTGGCGGCCCACAAGCAAGTTGAAAATTTGGTCTGTGGAGCCTAACTCAATATCCGCTTTTAAGACGACAGAGTCATAGGCTTGAAGCAGGGGGTAGAGAAACTCATGCAAGGCGATGGTGCGCTTTTCTCGAAAGCGCTGTTTGAAGTCGTCGCGCTCAAGCATTCTTGCGACAGAATAATGCGAAGCCAGGCGCACAAGCCCTTCGGTGCCCAAGGCGTCCAACCATTCGGAGTTGAAGCGGACTTCTGTGGTTTCCGGGTCCAAAATTTTGAAAACCTGTTGCTTATAGGTTTCAGCATTGGCTGAAATTTCATCGCGGGTTAAGGCTGGCCGAGTCAAATTTTTGCCTGAAGGGTCGCCGATCATCGCCGTGAAGTCACCAATGAGAAAAATGATTTTGTGGCCAAACTGTTGAAAGCGACGCATGCGCATCAGCAGCAAGGTATGCCCCAAATGCAAGTCAGGCCGACTTGGATCAAACCCCACTTTAATGGTGAGGGGTTTTTTTTCAGCCAGGGAGCGTTTGAGTTTTTCCAAAAGCTCTTCTTTGGAGTGGAGGTCCACACTGGCGCGGGTGGTTTCAGCAAACTGCTCTTCGGGGGTTGCTTGAATAAAGGAGGGCATGTCAAACTCAGAAAGGCTTGAGGCAGAAGGTTGGTTTTGGCACCATGTGTTTCATGTGGACTTGGGGCTGGGTATTCTGGTGGGAGTGAACAGGCCCTGGATAAGTCAGAACAGCACCACCTTGAACAATTCGTTGAGCGCGCGGAAGTTCAAAATATAAAACACCAGGAAGGCCACAATAAACAGCACTTGTACAATAAACTGGGCCAGGGAAAACGCTTTGCGGTCTTTCTTTGTCTTCTTGCCAAGCCCCCAGCTGAATGCCCACATAGACGCCACCAGCACCCCAACCAACGGCACTGAAAACACAAAAACCATGAATAAATAGTCCCAAAAACGCAGTGGCCTTGCGCCTGCCGCCGGGAGAGGGACCACAGCACCGCAGGCTGTGCAGCTTGTCTCTGACATATCCATCCTCCTGTCTCTATTTTGCTCCTGAAGCTTTGTCCATATAGGCTTTGAGACCGTCTATAAATCCACTGGCCGGGCCGCCTTGGGTGTTGGCAAGCATCGACTGCGGCTTTTGCTGGGCGTGAAATCCTCCCCCGATGGTAGCGGCCTCGACTCCCCCGAAGAGCCTGTCCACGGCTTTCTCAATCTCCCCCGCGTATTCTTTGGCGAGCTTAACCACTTTCCCATAATCACTTTCGACGAGGCTGGCGGCACAGAAAGTCCAGATGCCGGTGCTCACACCCACCATGTAGCCCGCAGTGTAGCCCAGATAAATGCCTGGATCGACACCTGAAAAATTTGTCAGCAGATATTCCACCATGCTGCCATTGCCACCATTGTCCAGCACGGAGATGGTTTCAAAGCTTTTGCCGTCTATCTCCAGCATCGCCCAATGCTCCTTTTTGCCCAGTTTGCTGGGCTTATCCGTCACCATGTACATGACGTCTTTGCCCTTGGCCTTGTGCCCCTTCTCCATCCGCTTAAGGAGCGCCTCCGGGTAGCCTGCCTCCCGCAAAAGGGGGATATTCTTCCCCAAAGTGTCGCCCGTGAGGAAATAGACTTGGGCTTCCTTGGGGCGCTTCTTCCAAATGTTGCCAAAGGCAACAGCGTCCTTGCCCAAAGTCCGTCCCTCCAGCTCGGAAACGGCCAGGCCGCTGTAAATGTTGAATGCGTGCTGCAGCTCCTTGGCGCCGTTGTGCACCTGGTTGAAGACACCCATCAAATCAACCTCCGTGCGCAGCTTGCCCTTTTCTCCCTGTCTGCGCGTTGTTACGGCGATGCAGCGGGTTTTGCTGCTGCGCCCAATAACCAGGCCGAGGTCCTTCGCCATGGCGTCCTCAACTGCAGTCTGCCCGGCGATGAAGCGGTAGAGGTTGTTGCGGCTAAACCAGCGCAGGGAGGAGATGTCGTCGGGGTTTTGCTCCTTGGGGAAAGCCTGCATCGTCTTATTCAGCACGCCTAACCCCTCACCGTGGAGCTCCGGCAGGTTGATGCCCAAAGTGCTGAAAATGCCGTCGAGCGTCTCATTGGGGGCCAGTGTCACCTCGTGGGCATAACTCTCCTTCCCTATGCTGACGGTGTAGCTCACCCGCAGCGGTTTAAACTCCTTCTTTTCAATGGCCGTTTTGCTGGGCCTTCGGCCCGAAGGGGTGTCCATCCACGCCACCCAGGCCTTGTCGTCGCCCACGGCGAAGCCCACGTCCACGGCATTCGTTGAAAGCTCGGCCAGGGTGAAGCTTTGCTCCAAAACGGTTATTTCCTTGGGCTTGGCCTGGACTTCCTCGCCGGTAACTCCGCCAGCCAGGCCGCCGAACAGGCCGCCTGTGTTGAGTGCCCCTCCGCCGCTGGCTTTGGTTTTTTCACCTAAGGGGAGTGCCTCCACGACAACCTTCAGGGTGGCCTTCGGGTATTCCGTCCCCGGCGCGCTTTGGCTTGGGCCTTGCAAATAGGCATAACCCTGCAGCGACGACAGCTCCTTCATGAAGGGAATAACGAGGACATGCCCCACACCGTTTCCGTCGCGGTAATGGAGTGCGGGCAGGGAGTTTAAGTCGGCAAAAGGCAACGGCGCCGGCTTGGTTTTTTCCTCCCCCCCTGTTTTAGGCGGTGCAAGCTTTATATAGTCCCTCAGCGCCTGTTGCCCCTCCGCGGTAAGCGTTACCTGCATACGCTGGGGGTTGAGGCCGGCCCGGGCAAGCAGTTTTTCGGCTAAAACCGCCAAGTCAAACTCGGTGCCCCAGCCTTGGGTGAGCACCGCCTCGGGGGAATAGCGCGTCACCCATGGGCTTGCCTTGCTCAGGTAAGAGGGCCTCCACGCCAGGCCTCGCAGCTGGGCGAGCGTTGCTTCCAGTGTCCGGGAGGCAGCGAGTTTTTCTGTGCCATAAAGCGCAGGGGAGGGCGCCGGGACTTCGGTGGTGTTGGGGGCCGTTATCAACCTAAAGTCACTGGGGGGTATGCTGGGCGCTGCGCGGGTGGGGTTGGCCGCCTTGTACTGCGCTACCACCCGTTGAATTTCGGCGTTCAGGGCCTTGGCAAACTCATGGTCCGCCTTCTCCGGTTGCGCCTTGGGCCGCATCAGCGCCATTTTGCTATAAGCCGTCGTGGGGACAGGCAGGCGCAGCTTGGGGAAGAAATGGCTGCTGAGGAAGAAGTCCCTGCCCTTTAACTCAAACACCATGAGGCCGCGGCGGCTCTCGCCGTCATGGACGACAAAAGCACCGTCCACCCCCAGCGCCAGTTGGGAGGTTAACTTGTCCGGGTGGCTTAAAAGGCTTTGCGACGCAAAGTTGTCCAGCCCCCTGCGCTCCTCTGGCGTCGGTTTTGTTTGCCCAGCGGGCACATCCCCACTCACAAAGCCGATGGCAATGTCAAGGTTGCCAGTCCCGTGGCCGTCGGGCTTATCCGTCACCGTAATGTCCGCCACCACATAGTATTTTTTGCTGTAGTCTACAGCAGGCTCTTCGGCGGGCGGCGTCTCCTCCTGCCCCTGCGCCTCCCGGGCTTTGTGCGCCTGCGCCGCCTTGCGCTCCTCCTCGGCTTTCTGCTCAGCCGTCATTTGGAAGGACTGGACAAGCTTGTAATAGTCCTTTTCGCTCAAAAGCCCCAACTCGTTGACTGTCAAGTCAATCCACTCACCCACATAGCGGCCGAGGTTGGGCCCCCCGGGGTAGGGCGTCCCGCTTTTAACGGGAATGTGGAGTTTCCCGCCGCGCAGGTCGCCATAAATTTCTGCCTTGGCGGAGGCGAGGGGCTTGGGCACCTCAAATACCCAGCGGAAGGTATTGGTGGAGCCGGGGGCGAGCATTTTGGGGCTCAAATAGCCCATGGGCACCGTGTGGGTTATGGGGCTTATGGGCAGGCGGAATGCGCCGCTTGCGGTGGCAATGTCCATAAACAGCCGCTCGCCGGGCCTCAAGTCCAACAGCGCCTGCACGTTGGAGGTTATTTTCCCCTCCACAATGCGGTATACCATCCCCGCCGGCGCGGGGCGGCTGCCAATGCGGGTAACGTCGCTGTAGCCAGTTATGGAAATGGAAAACGTGTCCGACAGCTTTGTCGGGGCTTCCTTGGGCAACTGCGTCAAAGGGAGATGCACCCCTTTGGGCGAGCCCATGAGAGGCATTTGGATGTGCCCGTGTAGGGTGTCATAGAAGGACAGTTGCAAGGCCTTGGGCTCCCCCTCGGCCACCAGGAAAACCAGCATGCCCGTCTGGCTCTCCCCCTTCGGCAGCGTCAGCGCATGCGAGCCGGGGACGGTCAGTGGCGTTTGAGCCAGCCAGGTGGCAACGGAGGCTGGATAGGAGTCCGTGTCGTCCATGGTTATATAAAAATGGGAGCTGATGTTGGGGATTTGGAATGGCCGGTCTTCAAACAGGTTTTTTAGCTGCAGGTGGAGCGCCATATACACCATGCCGGGGGGCGGGTTGACGCCTCTGAGTTTTGAGAGGCGATAGAGCTCGGTGGCGTGGAGCTGCATTCCCTTGCTTTTGCCGGAAGCCTTCAGCGGCGTACGGCCGATGAGTTGGGTGTCTGTAGAGGGAGAGGCCCCCGTCAGCATGTCAGCGGTATGGGAGGGCGGCGGTGCGGCCTTGGGCTGCTCCTTGGGTTGTTCCTTGGGTTGCTCTGTGGGTTGTCCTTGCGCGAACAATCCATTCAAGGGCTGCCCGGTGGCCAGTTGCATCGCCTCGGGCGGGGCGGTGGTTGCAGGTGCAGGGGGCATGGGTTTCAGCTTCGCCTCGGTGGTGCCGGCAAAGCGGTGCTTGGCCCCGGCCTCTCCCAGCAGCACCTGCAGCGCAATTTGGCTCTTGTCGGTTGTCACGGGCGCGCGCATGGCGGCCAGCATTTTCACCAGGGCGTTGTTGAGCGTCTTGGAATCGCGGGTGACGACATAGCTGCCGCCGGAGGCCTCGGCCGCCCGCTCAAAATTCGCCCTGTAGGACTCCGGCCTATCCATCAAGCCCACCCACAGGGACTGTATGCCGTCCTTCTTCAAATTCCCCAGTGTGTTGGCATAGGTTTGGTCGCTTTTGGGGTCTATCATCGCCTCGTCGGTGACATAAATGAGCACGCGCCTGGAGGTGGCCACGCTCTTCAGGTTTTGGTAGCCCGCTCGTGTCGTGCCCAAAATGTCGGTGCCGCCGCCACTTTCCATGCTGGAGAGGCCACTGAGCATGGAGGCCTTCGTGTTGGTGAGCATCTGAAAGTCTACAAAGCCAAAGTCCATGGCCTGCATGAGGGTGTTTTCCGGCGCGTCCAGGAGGAATTGCCGGTACATGGCCTTGAGGGCTTCCATTTTGGTGCCGTCCTCCAGCTGATCTCTCATGGAGCCGGTGTTGTCGATCACGAGCATGACGACGGGCACGTCGGGGAGGCTGGAAACCTTGGGCCGCTGGTAGGTGACGATGAAAGCGTTGCCAATGCGGGCGGCAATGGCGTCAAACACTTTTGCCAGGGCGTCCTGGTCGGCGGCGGAATAATATTTTCCCTCGGACAGCATGGCGAAGTCGCGGATGTCGCTGGGAGGAAGCTTTACCTCCGGAGGTGGCATGTCGGGTTTGGGTGTGAGCGGTTTGGGCGGTGCATGCTCAGGGCCAAAGCCGATGGTATAAATAGGCACCCTCGCCTGCGCTATGGCGTTGACGACCTTGGACTTGTCCTTCAGCCCCCCCTTCGCCGGCTCGTTTTTGCCGTCGGTGAAGAGCACCAGGGTGGGCCTCTCCTTGCCTTTGAGCATGTCCAGGCCTTGGAGGGTGGCACCATAGAGTGCGGTGGAGCCGCCCAGCTTTATGGAGTCAATGTTTTTCAAAGCCTCCGCCTTGGTATTGCCGCTGAAGGCTTTGACGGTGCTGGCAAACTGCACCACCTGAATGCCCGCGTCGTCAGGCAGGCCCTCTACGAATTTTTTGGCAGTCGCCAAAGTTGCTTCCAGCTGGCCCTTCATGGAGCCAGAAGAGTCCAACAGCAGCACAATGTTGGGCGGCAGCTTCAGCGGCTCAATGGACAGCACCTCGGCCGGGAGGCCATTTTCGTTAACCTCCACATCCTCCTTGGTGGGCTGGGGGTTTTTGTTGTCGCTGTCAAAGAGGAGGATGTCGACTTCGACTTTGTCCCCCCTCTCCCTCGGTGTGGAGAGGAAGCTTAGGCCCTGCTCTTTAATGGGTGCCTCCTTGGCCACCACCTCCTCTTCTTCGTCTTCTTGTCGGCGCAAGTTTGTCGGGGCGGTTATAACAGTCAGCTCGCCCGCGCTGATAGGCACCAGGCGGTTCCACTGGCTCGCAATTCGCAAGTCCCAATAGCCGGACGGCAACCAGAGCAGGGTGTCGCCGTCTCCCGTCTGGCTGGCAATGGCTCTTTGGCCGCCTGACAGGTCTGCATGCCGGGTGGTGATACCTCTGCTGTTCAAGTCCACGCTGACGCTGCCCCAGGGCGCCCTCTTCACCAGCAGCGCGCCCAGCGCCTCACCATATTTGACGGGGGGAATGTCCACAACGTCGAGGAGCGTGACGGTGAGGCTCTGCTCCGCATTCAGATAATAATCCCCCGTGTTGACTTCCCAGAGCAGATCGCCGGGCTCCTGGGGGATGTCGTCCAGGTGGAAGACACCTCCCGGCGCCGCATTGGAGCGGAGGTTGCGGTTATAGGAGATTTTCTTGTTATAAACGCCTATTTGCCGGTTGATGTGGGCCTGTATTTGATTGCTGCGCCCGGGCGTCGTCTCCGCCTTCAAGCTTTGGAATTTCCCGTCGGTGTGCGTCGTGGTGAAATAAAGAGATTTGCCGTTTCCCATCCCTTGGCTGATGGTGAGGGGCTGCCCTACGGCCAGGCGCTTCTCCCTCCACAGCTCAACGCGGATGTTCTGCTTGCCATCGGAAGCGGCGCTGGCTGTGAATTTGCCCCACCACCTGTAGCCCTTCTCTTGGCAAAGGAATGCCACCTCCCCGCCGGTGGAGGAGAGAATTTGGCAGCCCAAATCCATGGCATATTTTTCCAGGTGGCGCATTTCCTCAAAGGAAGCCATGGTGAAGTCAAAGCGCCAAAAATCCCCGCCCACGAGCTGTGAAACGTGTCGGTAGTCGGCGTCCATATAGCCAAAGCTGTTCCGGGTATAATCCCTCCGGACATTCTCATAGGCGCTCTGCCCCCCTAAGGGGTCAAAAATAGGTTTGAGCTCTCCTTCCCATTGGCCACCGCCCTGGAGGGGGAATTGGCTTTTAAACCCTTTGGGGAAGCGCTCCATGGGAGCCACCTTCAGGTCCATCCCCACAGACTGGGGGCGCGGCGCGTCAATGTGGCCATGCACAAACTTGTGGGTGCGCAGCTTTTCGGTGAGCCCTTCTATGGAATCAGCGCAGCCCAACAGGAGCAGGCAGCTGACCAGCCAGAGCGTCCATACGCGGCATATCCGTCCTTTCATGACGGTTTCTCCTTGGAGACAGTTTTTCACAAAAACACACTCAATATGGGAAAACGACTTTTATGAGTACTGGATCCTCTATACGGCGTGGCTGCAGCTGTCATGTTACGCAGCCATGTTAGGAATAGGTCGATTTCATGTTAAATTGAACGGCTGCGCCTCACATGCCGAACAAAACCGAGGCTTCAGCCTCCACGCTTATGCATTTCAAGGTGTGGGTTTTCGAGGAGCTCTTTTTCTGTTTTGAAGGCGGCTCTGTTTTTTGAATTCAGCCTTTGTTCTGCGCCTTTTTCTGTGCGTTGTTTCCAGAAGGAGGCGATGGTGTGTTGCAATTCCAAGAGGGTTTTTCCGGAGCGCAATTCTTTTTTCAAGTCCAAGCCATGGGTGGCATAGAGGCAGGCAAACAGCCTGCCGTCGGCGCTTAGGCGGAGGCGGTTGCATTTTTGGCAGAAGGGGGCAGAAGCCGAGGCAATAATGCCAAAGGTGGTGCCGTCGCTCAACTGGTAGCGCTTGGCGGGGGCGGCCAATTCCTCCTCGAGGGCGAGGGGGGCTCCGAGGTGTTGCTCCAAGCGCTGGAGCATTTCTTGTCGCGTAACAACTTGCTCCCAGGACCAGTTAAGTGCCCCCGCGACATCCATGTATTCAATGAAGCGGATTTCGGCATTTCTCTCTTTTGCAAACTGAAGCAGTGCCGGCAACTCGTCGTCATTGAAGCCACGGATGACGACGGTGTCCAGCTTCAATTTTTTAGGGAAGGCTGTTTGGGCGGCAGCGTCGATGCCCTGGAGGACTTGGCGGTGGGAGTTACGTTTGGATATTTGTGCAAAGCGGTGGGGTTGCAAGCTGTCCAGGCTGATGGTGAGTCGATGGAGGCCAGCTTCTTTGAGAGGGAGCGCCAAAGGAGCCAGCGCAACGCCGTTGGTGGTGAGGGCAAAGTCTTCAAGTTGTGGCTTGCTGGCCAGGAGGTGGACAAGCTCCGTGAGGTTTTGGCGGAGCAAAGGCTCTCCGCCCGTCAGGCGCACTTTGTGAATGCCCATGGACAAGAAGAGGCTGACGAGTGTGGAAATTTCCTCAAAAGAGAGCAAGTCGGCTTTGGGCAGCCAGCTGTAGTGGGTGCGTGGCATGCAATAAAAGCAGCGCAAGTTGCACCTGTCGGTGAGAGAAAGGCGCAGATCGGACATGGCTCTATGGTGAGTGTCGAAGATCATAAGTCTTTCTGGCGGGCTTGTGCTCTCAAGCTTCGCGGTTGAAGCCTCAATTATACCGGTTTTTTGTAAGTTTCAGCGCAAATTTGGAGCAATCCTTTTTCACCAATGGACAAAAAAGCTTCAATGAGAACAGGATCAAACTGTCGGCAGGCATAGCGGGCAATTTCTTTGAGGGCTAAGGCCAGGGCAATGCCTTTTCGGTAGGGGCGATTGCGCGTCATGGCATCCAAGGCATCGGCGATGGCAAAAATCCGCGCGCCAAGGGGAATTTCTTCTGCAATGCGGCCATGGGGGTAGCCTGTTCCGTCAAAGTGCTCATGGTGGTTTAGGACAATTTCAGCAGCTTCGCTGAGAAAGGGGATGGGCTTTATCATTTGGTAGCCGATCAGGGGATGGCGGCACATTTGCTCCCATTCTTCCGGCGTCAATTTGTCCGGTTTGAGCAAGACAGCATCCGGCACGCTGATTTTTCCAATGTCATGCAGCAAGGCACCTTGTCCAATGACTTGCAACTCTCTGCTGCTCAGCTTCAGTTGCCTGGCGATGGCCAGAGTATATGTGACGACGCGAAACGAATGCTCAGAGGTTTCTTGCTCTCGCGTGTCCAATGCAGAAACGAGGGCCAGGAGCATGTTTTGATAATTTCGGTTGACGTTTTTTAGAGAGGTTTGCAACTCATGCGTGCGACTCCTCACGGTTGTTTCCAATTCTCTTTGATAGCGCTCTTTCGTCAACTCAATGTTTTTGTGAGCCTTAATCCGCTCAATGGTTCGAACCAGCTCCGTAATTTTGGGTGGCTTGAGAAGATAGTCCGAAGCGCCTGCTCTCAAACAGTCCATCGCCAATTCTATTTCACCCAATGCGGTGAGCATAATGACAGGCGTGTCGACATAAAGCTCCTGAATTTGCCTCAGCAGCCAGTGTCCATTGTTGCCAGGCATTTTTACATCGCTGATGACGAGGGCGAAGGAGGTTTTCGCCAGCTCCTCCAGGGCGGCTTCTGCATCCTGCGCGGCGGTGCAGAGGTAGCCTTCTTTTGTCAGCAGCGCAGAGAGCATGTTGCGGATGATGCTGTCGTCATCGACAATTAAAATGTTTTGTGTGAGGTGTTTGTCGAATTCGCTGAGCATAGCAGTTTAAGTGGGGGTGTCCGCGAAGCGTGCGTGGCTAAAAGGCGTTATATCCAAAGAAGGCATGTTGTCATAGACAAGCTCTGCGGCCAGCTGTGCAGTTATAGGAGCTGCGGCAATTCCATTGCGAAAATGACCAACGGCCAAAATGAGTCCCTGGGGTGTTTTGGAGAGAATGGGGAGCCCGTCTGTGGTGGCCGGCCGCAGGCCTGCCCAGCAGCGGAGGAAGGTGGCGGTGCTGAGTTTGGGGCAATAGCTTTGTGCCATATGCATAATGTGGGCGATGCCGCGGACAGTGTTGCTTTTGTCAAAGCCCACATTCTCCATGGTGCTGCCGAGGGTGTGGCGACCGTCCGCCCTGGGTATGCCATAGGCGCCCGTGGCCATAATGAAGTGTCGAAACAAGGGCCTTGGGCATTCGACGTCCACCAATTGTCCTCGGCAAGGGGAAACAGCCTGGGCAGGCAGAGGCAGGCCTGACAAGGAGGTGCTAAAGGCGCCTGTGGCGATGATAACATGGTCTGCCTCCATGCAGCGGCCTTCCACCATGGCGCCCACCACACGCCCTTGGCGCTCCACAATGCCCTGGGCTTTTTTGCGTTGAATGTCAACACCGGCCTGGAGGGCGGCAGCCAAGAGGGCACGCATAACGACGGGAGGATCCACCTGAATGTCTTCAGGGAAGTGGAGGGCCGTCAAAACCTCCGGAGAGAGGTTGGGCTCCAAAATGCGCGCTTCGTCTCCGCTAAGCAAACCAAGCTTGAGCCCCAAGGCTTTTTGCCATTGCGCTGTTTGCTTTAACTCTTCCGCTTGGCTTGGCTCCAAAGCCACGCGCAAAGCGCCAAAGCGCCGAAGCTCAATGGGCATTTGGGTTTCTTCCTCCAGTTGGGTGACAAACTCAGGCCAAAGCTTGCGGCTTAGAAGGCCAAGCTCCAACAGAGGGCCCGGCGCATGGGCTTCCATTTGGGGGGCAACCATTCCCCCGGCGGCGGCGGAGGCTTCTTGTCCTGGAGCCCCTACGTCAATGAGGGTGCACTTTTCTCCCAGGTGTGCAAGCTGGCGGGCGATGGACAAGCCGATGATGCCGCCTCCGAGAATGAGCACTTTCATGAGAAATGCCCTCTACCGCCTGTTTTCCAACAGAGGAAGGCAAATGCGGCCAGCGCCAAAAGCATGAGCACCAAAGTACGTGTAGGAAAAGGGCGCAAAAGAAACCTCCTGGGGGCGCGAATACTTCACAAGACTTGCGCTATAGCACCAGGGTGCTATCAGGCCAAGAGACTCTCGCAATTAGGGTGAACTCTCATGTCTGAAATGTTCGATCTGATAATTATGGGTGGTGGCCCTGGCGGTTATGTTGCAGCCATTCGTGCAAGGCAACTGGGCCTGAAGACAGCCCTTGTTGAAAAAGACAGCAAATTGGGTGGCACATGTTTGCACCGAGGCTGCATTCCAACAAAGTCCCTGCTGTGGACAGCAGAGCTCTATTCGCATGTCCTTGAAGCTGCGGCATTTGGCATTGAGCTTGAAAAGCCGCGCGTCAACTGGGAGGCCGCGCAAGCGCACAAAACCAAAGTTGTCAACAAAGGAGCTGCCGGCATTGACTACCTCATGAAGAAGAACAAGGTGACGGTGCTGCGCGGCCACGGCCGCCTCCTGGGCAAAGGCCAGGTGGAGGTGGCAAAGGCGGAAGCCAAGGCGGCAGAGAAGCAGGTGCTTCAAGCCAAGCACATAATATTGGCGACAGGCTCCATTCCACGCTCCCTGCCGAATGTTGTTGTAGACCACCAGCGGGTGTTGAATTCGGATTCCATGCTGCAAATTCCCCAAGTGCCCAAAAGCCTCCTTGTGCTAGGGGCAGGTGCGGTGGGCACCGAGTTTGCGTCCATATTCAACCAACTGGGGGCGGAGGTGACTTTGGTGGAGTACATGCCCCATGTGTTGCCGATAGAGGACGAAGACATTTCCAAGGAGTTGGAGAAGCATTTGGCGCGCCGGAAAATAACATTGGCATTGGGCACCTCCGTAGAGAAAGTGGAAGTGAAGGCCCAAAGCGTGAAGCTGACGGCGAAGAAGGACGGGAAGGCGGTTGAATTCGAAGCAGAATATTTGCTTTCAGCGGTGGGGCGCGCCCCGGTGACTTTTGGGGTGGGGATTGAAAACACGGCCATACAGTTGGACGCCAAGGGCTTTGTGCCCGTGGACGCTTTCCAACGCACGACGGAGCCCAACCTCTATGCCATTGGCGACATATGCCCCACGCCGATGTTGGCGCATGTGGCCTCCGCACAAGCCGTGCTTGCGGTAGAGCACCTGGCGGGCAAGAAGGTGGAGCCCCTGCGCTATGACAGAGTCCCCAGCGCCACCTATTGCTTCCCCGAGGTAGCCTCCGTAGGCCTCACGGAGAAGAAGGCGAAGGAGAAGGGCTACGAGGTGAAGACGGGCCTTTTCCCCTTTTCCGCCATCAGCAAGGCCAGCATTTCCAACCAGGCGGTGGGCCTGGCCAAAATAGTGTCCGACAAAAAATATGACGAGGTGCTAGGGGTGCACCTCGTGGGCCCGCATGCCACGGAGTTGTTGGCAGAAGCCTGCGTGGCCTTGCGCCTGGAAGCGACGACAGAAGACATTGCGCGTACCATCCACGCGCACCCGACGCTGTCTGAAATTATGAAAGAGGCCGCTGAAATGACGCTGGGAACGCCCATTCACCTCTAGACTGTTTCAAAGTTGAATTGATTCGCTACGCCTCACATTTTTCGGCATCTTCCCGCGCTTCCTCCTTCGGCCGTCCTCGACGTGCCTTGGGCACGCCTGCGAGGTTTGTCCGGTGGACAAACCTGACGTGGAGGGAGGGAGGAGGGGTCCGAAGTCTGGGCCGCATGAATCTGCACGAAAACTGCGAGGCTCGCCAGGCTCACTTCAACCCTCAACCGGTCTAGGTGTTCAGTCCCGGCATTTGGTGGCACCATATTATCCACTGAATGGAAGGAAGCGCTATGGGACAAGTTTTACACGGCAGCGCCACGACGACGGAGGCGGTACGTCGAGCGATACAGAATA
>Ga0209737_10000477_pt1 | contig 32767 bp, 53 predicted proteins | sample TergutCu122P3_FD_187284 | JGI IMG/M metagenome (GOLD analysis project Ga0209737, IMG submission 187284) | Cubitermes ugandensis P3 segment gut microbial communities from Kakamega Forest, Kenya - Cu122 P3 (SPAdes) (version 2) | ecosystem: Host-associated > Arthropoda: Insects > Digestive system...
GAGCCAGTCTCCTCGCCCGACCCGAATAGCGAGCCGTTCTTTCTCGACAACTCGCGAAGATTTAAGCGAAGCCTACAGCACATGGATCTAATCTCGCTCGGATCCATACCCGTGTTGACGTAGTTGCTAAAGTACGGCGTTCCGTGCTTCGCGGTCAATTTCCAAACTTTCTCGTCGATGACCGGGTCGAGCTTCTCAAAAAAGTTTTTCGTGCAGTTTAGCGTGATGATCGGGTACTGAAATGCGTTTCCGTACGCGTCGCCATCCTCGAAGACCTCGAGGAATAGACGATTGAATATGTTCATTTCCTTCTGGAGATCGCCGTACGAGAATGATTGAAGCTTGCCGCCGATTCGCGGTCGCTTATCCTTTAAATCCTCGGGCACCAATAGGTCCAGGGTGACGTTGCTAAACGGCGGCTGGCACGACCAGCGACTCGGTATATTGATGTTGAAAAGGAAAGCCTGTATGCATTGCTTCACCTCCTTTTCGTCCATGTTGTCCTTCTTAATGAACGGCGCGAGGTACGTATCGAACGAGCTAAACGCCTGCGCGCCCGCCCACTCGTTCGCCATAATGCCAAGGAAATTTATAATCTGGTGCATCGTCGAGCTTAGGTGGGACGGCGGGTTGCTTTGTATCTTATGCGCGACGCCGTTCAATCCCTCCTCGATCAATTTTTTAATGCTCCACCCGGCGCAATACGCCTGGGGCCCGCCGGCGCCAAGGTCGTGAATGTGAAAGTCGCAGCTTTGGTGCGCCATCGATACGTCGTGCGGGTAAACCGCGTCGAGCCAATACGCCGCGGTGATCGCGGAGCTCATATAATTACTCAGCGCGCCGACCGAGAACGTGGCCGTGCTCGATTCCTTGGTGCGCCAATCCATCTGCTTTAGATATTTATTCGTTAACTTTACGGGGTCGATTATGATCGGTTCGTATCCGTTATCGCTCATACAAATTTCTTTTCCTTGTTATATGGTTGAGGTTAAATTATTCGCTTACCAAATCTTAAAAATATAATGCCCAATCGCCCAAATCGCGCCGCTACCCAGGGCCGGCGCGGCGCTCCACGGCGTGTATCTATTATTTATAATTCCATCGGCCGTCCAATACCCGGTGGCGGAAAAGCCGGAACCCAATATGATACCGCCGATCCACGCGTTTTTGTGCGCCCTGTTTATGGCCTCGTTTTTGCGGATAAGCTCCGCCATCCTCAATTCCACGTCGGCTATCCACCACGCGGCCACGTCCTCGGCGTCCTGCATTCGATCCATGGCTATCTCGACCGAGGCCTTGGCCTCGGCGTTTTGTCTTCTAAGCTCCGCGATCGTTTCCCTCGCGCGGGCCAATAGGTCTCGCTGCGATTGATTGACGGCGGTTAATTGATCTATTTGCTCCTCCAACAGGGCAAGGGCCTCGTCCGATTGGTCCATGCCTTCCAGGCCGCGCTCCATAATGGCGCGCAGCTCGATCCACGCGTCGGCCATCTCGACTTCCTGCGAAAAGCTCGGCACGAATACCAAAAATATCAGGACCATCGTCAAAATTGATTTTTTCATCGTTATTTCCTTTGTTGCCTCATTATTTCCTCGATCAGCGCGATCGCGGCGTTCATCGACGCCCTCGCTATCTCGTTGCCGTCCTTCGCCGACGACAGCGCGGTCCTGGAATTGATGGCTATTCTTTCGAGTATCGCCTGGTTGGCGTCCCTCTCGTTCTCTATTCTTTCGTACGCGTCGATGGTTTTTTCCTGGTGCTCCAGTAATTCCTTCGCGTTCGCCAACTCGGCCCTCGCGGCGGCGAGCTGCCTCATGACCTCCGACTCGCTCGCGTTATCCAGCGCGACCTGGACCCTATCGTATTTTACCTTGTAAACCGCGCCGAAGGTCGTGGCGCCCGCGAGGCCTATTGCCATGACGATCAGCAAGACCTTTGCAAACGTATTCATCCTTTTCTCCTCGCCAATTAGCTTTACCTGGCATCCAGGCCTATTTTAATCGACCTCGGCGCCTTTACGCCGTTGTCGTACGTTCGCGCGCAGTGCACCACCGGGTGAAATCCCTTCGGTATCCCCGCGAATTGACAAAACGAGCAAACGAAAGAGATGTCCGCGGATTTTTCGTCGATCCTCGACCAGTCCTCCGCCTTAATTTTGGCGACGGTGTCCTCGTACTGCGCCACGTACGCCATCAGTTGATCGATGGTGAAGTGAATTTTTTTAAGCGACTCCATCGCCCTTTCCTCGTCGGACAGCGTCGAGGCCCTCGGCACGACGGCCAGCGGAAAAAACGCGTACGCGTGCACGCGCTCTATCGTCTCATCGAAATCAAACCCGAGCTCGGCGCCCCACAGATGGGTATAAAGAGCGAGCTGTGAGCGATACGACTCGGTGTCGGCTTTTTTACCGCTTTTAAAGTCGACGATGTAGTAATGCTCCGCGCCGTCTTTCTTTTTCGGCGTAAGCCTTACGTCCAGCGCGCCGCAAAACGGAACGCCGGCGAGCTCTCCATTCACCCACGACTCCCGCTCAAGCTTCACGTCCTTTTTGCCGACGAAGTCGTCCATAAACCAACGCAGCCTGATGGCTGCCTCGCGATAGTCGTACTCATCCGGGTCCACCGATAACTCGGTCGCCCGCGCGCGCATAGCCGCGGTTAGGTCGTCTATCGTATCCGTTGATTTGTATTTTTCCGCAATCTCGTGGAACGCTATTCCCTTATTCGCCAGTTTTGTATTATCGGTCCTTTCGACCTTGAATTTTTTGACGTATTTGAGATAGTATTGCCATCGACACGTTTGATAGCACGAAATTCTCGTGTAGCTAAATTTTTCTTTTTTCATCTCATGAAGATTAACCAGCGTCGGGTGCGAATACGGTCGATAGGTACGACATCACCGATCTCTTGATCGGCAGTTTTCTTTCCTTCACCATCACCCCGAGCGCCTCGAACGTGCTCATCTTCTTTACCGACGCCCCGCCGATCGAGACGCCGTCTTCGCCGGTTCTTTTCTTTACGTACTGCACGGCGCGGATGTATTTTCCCTTGTATTTGTCCTTTGCGAGTATCATCGAGCGGCAATTCGCCACGGTGTAAACCTTGATAAGTTCCTTCTCGCTCGGGTCGTCCACGATGTCGAGCGGGTACACGACGTCCTTGTACGCGATCATTTTCGGTATCGGTATCAGCGGCATCCGCTCGACCGTGCCGCCCACCAGCGAATAACGCTTAATACCCCTTGGTAGCGTCGTTCTTTCCTCGTCTATTTTATTCGGCGTAACGGACCCGGAGTATTTTTCCGCGTGCGCCCCCGCCCGCGTATGCAGGTGGCCAAGCGCCCAGTGATTATCCGAGTTAAATTTCGATATATCGATCCCGCCGTATTTTTTGAATTCCTCCTGGATGGCCACGTGGCCGACGATTATCTTTTTCGACGCGGCGTAAAATTCGCTCGGCAACCCATTCGAGTAATAATCGTCTATCGACCTCCCGTCCTCCAGTTTCCTGAACGGCAGGCACATAAGGTCGAAGCCGCCGGTCGTCGTGACGAACGACTCCTTGTCGATGATTCGCACCTTTTGCATGTGGCGCGCGAACTCGACCGAGTAATTTAATCGCCCCTTGTAGTAGCGCAGGTCGTGATTGCCGGGTAGAACGTAAACGCCGTCGAAGCCGTAGTCGGCCGTCGCCTCGGCGAATAACCTATACATTAGCGACACCACGGAGCCGGATAAAAGGTCCTTCTCGGTCACGTCGCCAAGCACGACCAATTCGTGCGAAACGTTGTCGCGATCGTCGTCCCGCAGGCGCAGCACCCACGAGGAAAACCACTCTATAAATTTCTCGCCGAGATCGTGCGACCACGCGGCATTTGAGCTTAGGTGCACGTCGCCCAGGCAATAGAGGAAACTTTTCATACTCGTAAAAGATTAACGCTTCCACCCTCGGCGCCGCCGGGGAAGACTAATTCTTATGTCGTCGACGCTATTATTTCCAGGGCTTGAATCGGATCCCAAATCACCGAATGGGGTCGTTGGAAACATTGATCTCAAAGATTTTATCCCAAAGCTGGAAAGCTTCCAGGCCGACGGCATCGACTACCTTTACGCTACCGAGCCGCAAAGCAAGAATTTATTCTGGGCCGGCGGCTTTAGGGAGTCCGGCGGCATCGACGCCGGAAACGATAAATCGGCGGGTCTGGTCCGACCATTTTACAACGCCGCGTATCGCATTAGAAAGGTCGACATTAAGCTACCCACGATCGACTACGAAATAAATAAATACACGAGGCTCCCGATACCCAAGGAAATCAATTACCCGCAGGAGGTAACGATAGATTGGTTCGAGGACGTTTATTCCTCCGTGCGCGGGTACCACCTCGCGTGGCTGCAAAGGTGGTACATGCGCGAGTTCGACTGCTGGAGGTGCGGCGCGCAGGGAAAATATCGCGCGATGCGCGTGATAGCGTTTCACTACGTTAACGACGCGGAGTCGGGAGCGTCGATCATCGAGGTCCCGAAGATACAGCCGATCCTCGCCATCGACATCGCCGGCATGGCGCCGACCAACTTCGGCAACGACTGGATTTACGACTACTCGAGCGATGGCAACGAGGAAATGCTTTCCATCACGTACAAGGTCGCCAAAATCAATTATTATTACTCGGTCGAGCTCGGCGACGAGAAGGCGAATTTCAATGCCAACGTCAGCGAGGAAAAGGAAATCTTTCAGAACGCCGCGAAGGCGTGGACGCCGGTCGGCTTCTCGCAGGACGGCGAGCACGCGCTCAACGATAAGCTTTCGCTCGAGAACGTTAGAATCGTCAGGTCGAGCACGAGCTCGACGAGCACCGACACGGCTTTAGGATAAAATTATGACGCATAGCTTGCTTGCAAAAAATGCGAAGGACTTCGAGGTCGCGATAGGCGACCGCACCGCGTTCTTCGATATCAATTACGAGGTAATATCCAAAAGCTCGCGGCGCGGCACCGTGCTTCGCGACGAGAGCGCCATCCTGAACGCGTATAAAATTTGGCTGCAGAGCCGCGGCAACGACTACGTTCGCAACCCGGGCTTCGGCGGCTTTTTCGATAATAATCTAAACGACCGATTTAAATTCTCGCCGGAAAGCGAGGAACCGATTAAATCGGCCCTCATCGAGGAAACCGCGGCGAAATGGCCGGACATTCAAATCCTCGACGCCACCGTGAAGTGCGTCATGGAAAATAGGGAGTGGAAGGTGAAGGTCGTTATAATGGATAAAAATACCAGGGCGATCGCCACCGAGATGCTCGACCTTAACGAGCAGGGCGTGAGCATTAGATCGTCCTACCCGATGCCAAAAATTTAAACAAATAAAAAGCGCCGCCTTTCGGCGGCGCCATATACGAGGGGTAAGCCGCGCGTGATTGGGAGGGGAACGCGCGACTCCCTAATCGTCTATTCCTCGTCGACCACCAGCTGATTCATGTCGAACGCGCTGAGCAGGCTGATCGAGTCGAGCGGCGAGAAAGCCACCTCGGAGATGGCGTAGTCGTCGATCTCGACGGTAGCGTCGAGCACGTCGCCGAACGCCGCCCTGAAGTCGCGAACGAATTTCGCGGCGAGGACCTCGGTAAAGTCGTCCTCTTCCCGGTCGATCGCCTTCCAGTTGAAGGCCTTGTCGCCGCCGAGCTGCCAGAAGTCGACGTAGAACTTCTTAATCCTCGGGAGCAGTTCCTTAAGCCAGCCGTTGCGGTGCTTGCCGACGATGTACGCGCCGAGCTGGGCGTCGAAGTCGGTGAGCTCGTCCACGACCTTGTACTCGCAGACCCTCATCTTCGCGTTGTTGTAATCGGCGGGAATGGACACGACGTTCATCGGGTCTACCTCCACGATTACGACGCGGTTGACGCCGGGGTCGTTGGAGCCGAAGTGCTCCAGGTAACTCTTGCTGCACACATGCAACCCGTGCGAGCAGCACTTCTGCGGGTCGTCCTCGACCTCGTTGCGCGGCATCTTTACGGTCTGGCCGACGCTGTTGTCGAAGGTGTGGCTGTGCAGGTCCTTATAGTCGAAGTCGACCTTCTTGTAGGCGCGGAAATTTCCGTCCTCGGTCAGCGGCACGTCGTTGCAGGCGAGGAAGCCGTAGAGGCTCCTGATGACCTTGTACGACGGGTTTTTCGACAGCTTCCTGATGAAGTTGGCGAACATCGTCATCTTGAATTTACCGCCGAGATTCTCGTAGGCCTTCATCGTTTCCACGATGCGGCGCTTAAAGGTCTCGGAAAGCGGTATCTTCGACTCGTCCCCGTCGATGAACAGCTTGAGGTCGCGGGACTTTTCGTCGAATACGAACGAAATTCCGTCCTTCTCGTAGGTCAGCTTGTCGGAGACGCTGATCTTTTTCTTGATGTCATCGATGGTCAGGGACTGCAAATTGCCCGCATCGATTATTTCGACGATCTCCTTATAGTTGGGGGTCGCCTCCGTGATTACGACCGGCGCGCTCTTGGCGTCGGTAATCGTGATTCCATCCTTCGTCTGAAGGTACAGCAAAGCATTCTTTTCCATCGTATACTCCTTGATACTCTTTTCTATGCTTTATATTAACGAGGTCGCTACGCGCTCGCTTTTAACCCATCGTCCAGAACGCCCTGGGCCACAAGCCTAGGGCTTTCCGCGAAAGGGAGCCCGTCCCTTTCTATTATATAGTCGGCGAAATTGGAATGGATCTTATTATTATCGGACCCATAGCACTGCGCCCTTTCCGCGTACTCGAGCAGCGGGTACGCCTTGAACATCGCTTTTTTAAGCCGCTCGGACGGCCCCTCGTCGTCCGACTCCGGTTGCTGCTTCCCGACGAGTTGCTTATAACCAAAGTCGTTCAGGCCGCGAAGCACCTTGGCGAGGTTGTCCAGCTCCGAGGAATTTGACGACTCGTCGCCAACGGCCTCGAGCATTTTTTCGTACTCGGTTACGCCGAGCCCACCGAGCTTCTTCGTTACCTGCTTCCTGATCGCCGTGTATAGCCGAAGGTTTTTTGCCAGCGACTTAAGCTTGTACTTTTCCAATATGGTCGGGTAGTACTTGAGCGCGACCTCGATCATCAACTTCTGGAACGACGAGCCCATATCCTCGTATAATTTTGCTTTTTTAATGTCGAGATAATTCAATCCGACGATCACGCATTTTTTCAGCGGGTGATCGGTATCGATTTTTTCAAGCACCGACTCCAGCGCGCTTAAAAAACCGTTTGGGAGCCCGCATTTTTTCGCGCTTTCCTTCGAGTATTTACTCGAGAAATGATTATCCGAGAGGAATAATACCTTGTCCTCGCCGTAATATCCGCGCCTCTCGAACGTGTCGAGTATCGCCCAGTATATCTTGGCGTCGGGCGCCTTATTATCGTCGGCTTTACCGTACGTGCCGGGGTCGCTGCCCTTCAGGGCATTGCCGCTATTGCCGAGAATCCGCACCCTCGACTCGCGAAGTTCCGCGCTTCTCGATATCGTCCTGGCGAGTTTGTACTCGTGCGGCTGAACGGCATCGAACATTTTCAAGTTGCTTACGTCGAAGCCGAATTTTTTTAATACGGCGAATCTTTCCGGGTTTAATACCTCGACCGCATCGACGTTGTTGCGCCACAGCGTTTCCGTTCTCTCGACGACCGCCCGCCTGGTATTGGTCCACTTTTTCCGATTGGTATTTACCTGCTCGGGCGACATATTCGCGGCCCAATATTCCCTCGAGCAGGACATTAAACCATCGTCGTCGAGCATTTTAATTATCTCGTTCACGACGTAGTCTTTTTTCCAAGAATAGCACACCGACAATATATGGTCGCCCGCCACCTTTATTCTATTACCCTTGGTGATTGATACGATCGGGACCGTATAGTTGTGCGAGGTCAATGCCTCATCGAGCTTTAATTTTTTCGCTATTTTTTTCGCCTCGGTCAGGCCATTAAAGTCGTTATTGAACGCGCACGCCTCGCCGATCGTTCTAAGAATAATTTTTTGCACCGCCTCGGTCACGACGCTCGAGCCGAGCACCTTCATCATGCCGCCGAAATCCGGCTTGTTAACTTGCATTCGACCGAGGTGGAAACCGTAATCGTCGAGGAACGACACCTGCGCCGCGTGCTCGCGGCAAACGTGGAACCTTTGGTACGGGGTCTTGGCGTCGAGCAACGCGTCGAAGAACGCGGTGAACGACTGGCCGAAGTAATGCTTTATGGTCGCGATCGTCCTCGCGTCGTACGATAATTCCTCGCGCGACGGCTGAACCACCACGTCGCCGATGCGGACCGGTATCACCATTTTAGTATTGTAAAAATCGCGTATGCGCCTAATCTTCGTATAATCTTCCTGCATCGCCGCGTCGTTCTTGAACGCCTCCGCGACGTCGAGCCTGTATGGCACTCCGCCCATCAATAGGCACGCCCCGCCGATTACCCTCGAGACGAAATTTTCAATCTCCCCCTCGACCACTCCAGCTGATATTTTCGCGCGAATGGCCTCGAAGTCCTCCCACGTTGCGTCGCGGTCGGACGGGATGTGCTTCAGCAACTCATCCAGCCCGGACTTTACGTTCGGGAGCTGCGGTAGGAACGCGAATACGTTGATCGCCTCCCTATAGAAGCGCTCAAAGTCCTGCGGCTTTACCGTAAATGAAACGCGCGTGCCGTTCGGGTCGCTGGTTTTTCCGGTGCTCACGAGATTGTATTGCGGCACTTGCTCGTGGTTGAGAAAGCTCATCGAGATCGTTTCGATCCCGTCCCGAACGGAGCGAACGTTGAAAAGACTGGTATATGAGAACGGCGTTTTGCTCCCTATGCCGAAGCCGCCGATGTCGTCGTCGTTATCTTCCTTGGTCGACTCGAAGTACGTGTGGTATACTTTATCCATGGTCTCGGTGCTCATCCCGACTCCGAAGTCCTCTATCGTAAATTCGTCGCTGAATGCGTTGGGAAAGTACACGTTGAAGGGCTCGGGATTGTCGGCCTGCCTGTGCGCGTCTATCGCGTTGCAGGAAAGCTCCCTAATTATCGCCCTGATCGGATTTTTATAAAGCTGCGATGAGAGAACGGCGAACGCCTTGGCGCCGGCCTTAATTGTATAGCTTTTGGTGGATTGCGCATTCGTCCTGAACGCGGCGTCCTTTTCTCCGTTTATCTTCACGTCGTTCCCCTTATTAGATTATTACCTCGCGAATCCTCGCGAGCATATCCGGGCTCTGACGACCGGATCGAAATGCGACGAAGCGCCCATTTTCGTGCACTATCTCGTCGATCTCACCGTCGGTGTCCTTATAGAATACGCGCCGAGTGGCGAGCCAATCGTCCCTAAATTCGGCGAGGTCGTTCAGTACTTCCTGCCGATGGTTGGTTACCGTGCTAAGGCCGGCGTTGCCGCCGATGTCCTCGATATAAATCCAGTCGTCGTCGTACGCGAGCGCGTCGAAATCGTAGGTCCTGGTTTTTTTACTGCTTGGATTGTAATTTCTCATTTCGCGTCCTTGCTTGTAAGTTTTTTAAGCTCCCTCGAGAGCTTCTCGAATTGCTTGCTTTCCGCGTCGGAAAGCACCTCGCCCCTCTTGCGTTTTACGTAGAGGCGCTTGAACGCCTCCACATCCCTTGGGGTTATCATGACCGCTACGCGATCCTCCGGATCGTTGTTTTAACGTTGCCGTTGACGATCGTCACGACGCCGTTTTTTACGGTGGGGCGACCAAGGTTGGCCCTCGCGTACACGCCGCGAGCGCTGGTGTTCTCGGTCACGCCGGCTTTCTTCGCCTTCAGGTCGCGGGTTGTAATCGCGAACCGGAAACCGGCCAAGCCGCTCTCGTCCACGGTGAACACGCTCTGGCCTTTGTTTTTGGCCATCGAGGCCAACCGAGTGGCGGTTTTTTCATCGTACACGCGGGCGTAGCTCGCGTTGTTGGTCCAGGTTATGGACACGCCGTTTTTCCGACTATTCCCCACGCTCATGGCGTACATCTTACCGTTTGTTATTATCATTTGTTTCTCCTTACGCACGTTGTATAAGCGCCCGAGGTTTCCGAGATTTACATACCGCGCAGCTAATTAAGCGTAAGGCGTCCAAGGGGATGCCGAATTTCGTAACATATAGGAAGGAAACAATTGAATAGTAAAACCACCGGAAGGCCGCTGAAGCGCCTCCGCGAGAGCTATCTCCCGGCTTCCAATTCCCAATATACCCTCTTGAACGAGTCCGAGGTGCAGTCGAAGCAAATTCGCCTACCAGCCAAATTAACGGAGACTTATAAGAAACCGTCGCAGGACGCGTTGCTTCGCGAGGTTGCCAAGCTTAAGGAAACGTGCAAGGACCCGGGCATTCTGAACGTATTGACCAAGGTCGCCGAGCGACTAAGCGAGGCGAACAACGAGTCGCGATTCAAGGTCTGGAAATTACCGATAGCGCGCCGCGACCACCTCAACGAGAACGGTCGCAGCTATCCAAAGAAGCTCTGGGAAAACGTAAAAACATTGCAGGAAAACGCGTGGAAGGGCCTCGCCGGTCTTTCCGATCACCCGATAAAGGACGACGATCCGGGTCTATTTAGGGACCAGGCGATCGTGTGGCACGACATGGACGTCGGCGACTCGAGCGACGACACCGTGTACGGTTACGGAACGTTCGTCGGCCCGTACGGCCACCTCGGCCAGGAAATCATCGAGTGCGGCGGGCGCGTCGGCCTTAGCTCGAGCGGGTTCGGCGACGTCGACCCAAGGACCAAGGAAGTCGATCCCGAGACGTTTATAATCGAGCGCCTCGCGGATTTGGTATTGAATCCATCGCAAGGGGTATTCGGCACGGTCGAGTGCGACCACGGGCCGGAGGATTTCATAAGGGACCCACTAAAGGGCGCGGAAATCGCCTTCGAGCGACCGCGCGCCATTCAAGAATCGTTAACACCAAAATCTAAGATAATTAAGGAGAAAACCAAGATGGCCGAAGTAGACGCCGCGAAGCTCGCGGAAACCGAAGCGAAGGCGACGGCGAAAGCGCCGTCCGGTTATGGCAAAGCCGAGGAGAAAATGTTTAGGAAGTACATCGAGACATTCATCGCCGAGGCCAATAAGATCGAGAACCCGCTGCACCGCCTAAACGAGTGCGTGGACGTTCTCAACCTATTCGACGACGGGGTCGCCCCCGATCTTAAGGCGAAATTCCAGGAGCAGGTGCTCGCCGAGAAAAAGAACCTCGAGGCGCTGGTCGAAAATACGACCACGATACAGAAGGACATCGGCGTGGACGTCGCGACGCTTCGCGACAACGCGATGAAAATCGCGGCCGCTGGGATGACGCTGAAGGAACAGGTCGTCGACTACGAGGAGCTTTGCAAGGAGCTCACCACGAGGATACATAAGCTCGACGAGGAAAATAAGAAGCTCAAGAGGGGATCGTTCAAAAAGGAACGATTAACCGAGAGGGCGATCACGGAAAAAACGCGCGACCTGGTCGGCACGCAGGGTAAATTGGACGTCGCGCAGGCGAGGGCGAAAAAGCTCCAGGAGCAAACCGTCGCCATGAAGAAGACGATCGATAAGCTCGCCGCCGGCAACAAGCAGCTCGAGAAGAAAAATGGCTTGCTCGAGACGAAGCTTCGAGAAGCGGCGGCCATTATAAAGAAGGGAAAGAGCCTTAGGGAAAAGGTCGGCGGCATCGCCAACTCGGCGGCCGACGAGAACGACAAACTCAGGGCGACGATTAAGGAATTAAGGGAATCCCTTAAGGACATGACCGGAAGGAGAAACTTCCAGGTCGAGCAAAATCAAAAGCTCAAGGAAGAATTCGCGGCGTACAAAAAGAAGATCGAGGAGGATACCAATCCCGACTTTCACATGATGCCGTTCGCCGAGAAAAGAATCGGCAAATTCATCGACCTTAGGGAAAATCAGGGCCGCGACATCGACGAGTACTGGGACGACCTTTGCGACCGCTACGGCGAGTCGGTGATGAAGCCGTTCGAGCAGAGAATCCGCGGGGCCAAAACCCTTAAGGAGGCGACCGCGAGGTTCCTCGAGAATAGAAGGTCCATCGACCCCGATTTCCAGGTGGGCGCCCCGATCAACGACTACCCGATGAGGACGGTCGCCGATAGGATAAGGTACCTCAAGGAGCAGGGAGCGCAGGACGCGATATTCGACGCGACCAAGGTCGACGTCGAGAGGCTCAACGAGGACTTCGGCAGAAGAATGAAAGCCGCCGGTTTAAGGTAAAACGACATGACGAGGATATTCGAGGCCGTCCTTAGGGAGACGAATAAACTAACCTACGAGGAAATAATGCAGCGGATCGAGAACGTCGACCCGGGCGTTCTCTTCGACATCGCGCACGATATAACCATCGACGGCGACGAGGAAACGCACGAAATGCTTAACGACCTCGACGAGTCCGAGCTCGCCGACCTCATCGCCGACTACAAAGCCGGCGAGTGGACGCACGCGGAGATCGACGAGGTACTCGATACCTACGGGGGACTATAATGAGCATTTACGAAAAAACGCTATCCCGCCTCGAGGAGGGCCTCGGCGAGGATGGGGTCACGCACGAGGTCATTAAAAATAACCTCTTCGACATAGCGAGGGACGCCGGGTCGAGGCCAAGCGTCGGCAGAAAAGCCGCGCTGTCGATGATCGGAACCTCGTTTTTACAGGGCTATTTCGCCAAGGAATCCGGGATGCCGGAAAATATAATGCGCGAATACGTCAGGATGGTAAAGGACGGGGTGGTTGAATGATTAAATTATTCGAGTCGGTGCTTAGGGAAATGGACGAGTCGATGCCGCGCAATCAAACCGGGATCGACGGCTACGTAAGGGACTTAAAGCAAATGATAAGCTCGATCGCGAATCAGCGAACGATCAACGGCGGAAAGGCCGTCGATATGATACTAACGGCATTCCTGCACGGCGGCAACGCGGCGAGGCAGGGCTTAAGCAATAAAGAGTGCCGCGATCTCCTCGATGAGATTAGGCACAGTAAAATGTAAGGAGAAGAACGAATGGCGAAATACGAGGGAGCGATAAACGATATACTGCGCGAGAACGCGCTGGTCGGCGTCGACGAGAACGACGCGATAGATTATTCCCTGCATAGGTGCCGCGAGTCGCTCCTGCAGCTCGGTAGGCAATTTAACAGCGACAGGGCGTATAGGCTCGCGGCGCTGCTTGAGACCGCCGACGATTTAACCTCCTGGGAGCAGGAGGAAAAGGAACGATCCACGCACGGCGGTTACACCGAGGAGGAGGCGAAAAAGCTTTCCGGAAAGGGCGACGCGGCGGCGGTCGAAAACTAATTCAAAATGCCCAACGAAATGGGTAAAGATTATAAGGAGAAACAGAAATGAAAAGAGCCAACTTGACTCTAAACCAGATTTTCGCTAGAACGCTTCGGGAAGCCGAGGGGGACGACGAGATCGCCGACGAGGTAGTCGAGGAGGCGATTGAGGGTTCCAACGACGAGCTGGTCGACGACGTCGGCATCGACGAGGACTGCGACGACGCCGAGTGCGCGTGGGAAGACGTGGAAACGCTCGGCGACGAGTTCGATTACATCGCGGATAAACTGCAGTCGCAGGACGACAGCGTTAGCCAGGCGATGGGCGACGTCACCGACGACCTCGGCGACCTGTACGACTCCATCGAGGAGCTCGCCGACAACGCGGCCGACGAGGCCGATACCGGCGACGACGACGTCGAGGACGTGGTCGAGGACGACGAGGACATCGATATAGACATCGACGAACCGGCCGAGGACGAGCTCGAGGAATCGAGGCGAAGGCCGGCCAAGGGACCGAAATACAGGCGAGCATAAGCCGCGCCATCTTAAATTAAGGAAGCCGCATGTCCGACACTTTCGAGACAATAAAACATTTAAAATCGCTCGAAGAGGGCGTCTGGCAAAATATCAAGGGCGCCGTGGGTGGGGCGATCGGCAAGGTCAATCAAATGGGGCAAAACCTCATGCAGGCCGGAGTCAACGCGACGCAGCAGCTCGCGAATAAAGCCGCCGGGCAACCGACACAGCAAGCCGCGCAACCGACCGAGCAACCCCAGGCGACGGTTCCACAAAACACGCGAACGGGAAAAGTAACCCCACCAAATGCCGAGCAACAGGCGAAGCCCGCGACAAAGGCTCAGCCAAAAGCCGCGGCAACGCAAAAAGCAAAACCGGCTCAACCCGCGCCGGCGGCGAAACAACCGGCCGAACAAAAACCGGCCGAGCAGCCAAAGGCCAACGCGGCGGAACAAAAACCGCAGCAAAGCGGAGGCGGCGGAAAAAGCACGCAGACCGCCGTCGGGAGCCTTAAAAAATTATGGAACATGTCGCTCAGCGAGGCGACGCAAACCACGTACGATAAATCATTTTTTCATTATTACTTGCGCGAGGCGGACGATCAAAAGAAAGCCAAAGGCGGTAGCATCATCGGAGCCAATTATAAAAATCAAGCCGCGCTGATGAAAAAGTTTTGCGCCAATCCATCGGCCGACCAGATCGAGCCGCTTAAACAAGCGCTAACGCAAATGAAGGGAAAAGCCGGGCCGAATTCCGGCGCGATGATCGACCAAGTGTTAAAGGAGCTCGACGCGGCAAGCAAGGAATTGCAACAGGGCGCGCAGGGCGAGGAACAGCAAACCGAGCAAGCGACCGATCAGGGACAAGCCGCGCAGGGCGGCGATCAAGCCGCTCAGCAAGGGACCGAACAACCACAGGCTCAGCAAGGCGATCCAAGCCAGGAATTATTGCCGATCGCGATGCAGCTATCGCCGAAGATGCTCGCGCTAAAACAACAAGGTAAATCGCAATTCACGAAAGAGGACGTCGGTCAGCTCGAGAAATTCGTCGGCATTCTAAAAAAATCGGTCGGTGGTTGATATGTACGGGATTATGGTATCGGTCGATGGCGGCGAGCCAAAATGGTACACGTATACCGGAAGGCGACCGGAATTATTCGATTCCCCGGAGGAAGCGAAGGGCTATGTTAGGTGCATGAGGCAACAGCACGACGAGCCATTTCGCGGGCCCGATAAAAAATACAACGTGGAAAAATTTAAAGAAAGCGCTTCGCGTAATCAACTATTCGAGCAAGCGCTCGCGGCGTCACGCAATTCCTGACTTAGCGCCAGGGCCGTCTCCTCGTCCATGCACACCGAGTCGGCGTAGTACTTTCTCCTAACCACTATATCGTACGCCAGCCTCAGTCGATGCCATAGACTTCTATCCCCTGGCTCGTCGCCGAACGTCCACAACCCAAGCTCTATTAAATTCTTGTCCCGGTCGACCGCGACGCCGTGGCACCCGCTGGTGCACGCGAAGATTTTGCGCGTCATGGCATCCTCTTTATAAGGTTCAATTTTTGCTCCTCCCGCCATGCCTTGACGTACTCAACCATTCGGGCCCGCAGCGCCTTATCGACGTACTCGGCGATCATTCCGCCGTGCTTTTCCCTGACGGCTTTAACGTACTCGTCGACCAGGAAATAATTATCGTAATTATCCTCGTACCACTCGATCAGCGTCTCGGCCGTCGCCCGCCTCTCGGTCATTTGCACCGCCGAGCGCATGAGAAATTTACCGAGCGGATTGTCCAAAAAGACGGCTATAAAAAAATTTAAAATAAGCGCGGCGATCACCGCGCCGATAATGGTCGATTTGGTCCCGTGTTTCATGCTTATATATTAACGTTAATTTAAACGAATGGACATCGATACAAACGACCTATGGTTATTCGGCATAGCCGATAAACGATCCGGGTACTCGCAGATATGCGCGTACGGCTCGAGGGCGACGTGCCTCTCCGCGTACGAGCCGATGCTTCGCGGCGCCAGGTCGACCGGGCTGAACACGGACTCGCTCTACCTGATGGAGTACCCGACCTTCTCGGTCGACGACCTGGAGGGCTTCCTGCGCGACCCGTCCACGTTTTACGACTTCGCGATGCGGACCAATAGCAAGCGCATCAGGCTCGACGCGTAAAAAAGGCCGCCCTCTCGGGCGGCCTCGTTATTCTCGAATTATCCGATTATTCCTCGGTAACCTTCCTGATCTTCGACCAATCCAGCTTCCTTGTTTCCTGGGCGGCGAGCGTTTCCGGGAACACGCTGAAGGTGAATGTCGACTTAGTGACCTTCACGACCACCACTTTCTTCCAGTAGGACGAGCGCTTATTCCACCTGGTGCGGTACGGCGGCTCGTCGTTGTACTCGATCTCGGCGCCCGGCTTGAGGTCGATCTCGGCCCTTTCCAATTCCTGGAAGAGGTCGCGCAGCTGCGATTTAAGCTGGTAGGACGGCGTGCCGTCGATCCGAAGGTCCGGGGCCTGCCAGTTATCGACCATCGCCTTAACCTCGTTCAGGACCGCGGCGCTATCGGCGCTCGAAAAGAAGCGAAGCACCCTCGCGACGTTATCGTAGAACGTTGCCGAGGGGGCGGCGGTCTGCACGCCCTTCGAGTCGTGGTCGCTAATCCCGCACACGCTGTAGCGAAGCAATTTGTCGCCATTGAAGGTGATGTCCAGGCCGGACCTTTCCTCGTCGCACACGAAGCGAGCGTCCACGTTGCGGTGCTCGAGCGAGCTGTACATGTTCGCCCGAATATTGGCGACCGGTACGCCCACGCCGGCGAGCTTCTCGGTTATTGCGGCATTCAGCGCATTCAGCGCGACGCCGTACGCGGCTTCGTTCCTCTGCTCCTCGGCCTCGCGAATTGCGAGCAAGGCTTGCAGGTCGGCTATCTGTTTCTTCAACTCGTTTACTCTTTGGTTCATCTTTGTTTCTCCTTACGCTCGTAGTATAAGCGACCGAGGAAATAAAAACCCCGAACGCTTTGGGCATTCGGGGTTGCCGTTTTCCTTATGCTACGAGCTGGTCCAGGTTGGGGGCCATCAGGTAGGTTCTCGTCCGGGCTTTCTTGCCCTTACCATCGGTCACGCTGAACTCGAAGGTCGGGGCGACCAATTTTTTCACGGACTTTTTGGCTTTCCGGGCTTTTTCAACGGCGGCGATCGTCTCGTCCAGCAACCCGTTCAGGACCCTGGTGGCCCTCACCCAGCCCATCCCCTCGTCCGCGCCGGCCAGCATCTCCCTGGCGGAGCAGGAGCCGATCACCGAGTGGCACATCGCGGTGCCGTGGTTGAATTTCTCGGTTACCGTGAATTCGACCTTTTTGAAGGTCCCGTAATCAACTATCAACTTTGTCTTGCTTTCTTTCATCTTTGTTTCTCCTTACGCTCGTTGTATAAGCGAGGGCGCGGGCGCGGACCGAAAAACCTCGGAAAAATTCGAGCAAAAAAAAACGACCGCGAAAAGCGGTCGTCGTTGGCGTCCCTATTGCTTAGGGAAGCGGGGCGGAGGTTCCGCCGATTGGGTCGGGATCCGGGACCGTCGCGACGTCCTCTATTCCGCCGTCGAACTTCGTGCCCTGGAATTTATACCCAAGCGCCCCGGCCTCGTCGCCCTCGGTGTAGATGTCGTCGGCGTTGCGCTGGAAAGTTTCGTACAACTTAGTGCCCCAGCGATCGCGTACCTTCGTAGGATTGATTGCCATATTTGTTCTCCTTAAAAAAGATTTCCTCGATTCTTCGGGGATAATAATTAGCCATCGCGGTCCGACTAAATTGTGTGAAACAATCCTATAAGCACAGATTCAATATAGCGAAAACGCAAATGGAAAAATTCGAGAAGTCCCTTGGGGAGCAAAATAAAATTCATTGCCTGGAATGGAATAAAACGTTTAATTCAATAGGCGAGGCGTGCTTCGCGTTTCAATGCACGCGTAAAAATTTGCTGCGCTCGTTGAGAGAAGGCGTGAGGTTATACGGCCATACGATCGAATGGGTAAAATAAAAAAGGGCGAGCCGATCGGCTCGCCCCTTTGTACGATGGAAAACTATTAAGCTATCTCGCGCCCTGCGCCGGGGCGTTCATCGGAACGATCGTTCCCGCCGCGGTCATTATGAAGCCATTCGGTACGAGCACGCCGTTCCATTTATTATAGTACGCCATCTGCTCGTCGTGCCTCCACTGCTCGCGCATCTGCGCCTGGTTGATCGATATCAACCTATTGCGCTCGGCGATTCCCTGCCCCTCCGCGATCAGCGCGTCCCTCTCGTTCTGCGCCGCCCTTAATCTACCCTCGGACCTCGCGACCTCGGCTCGAGCCTGCGCCTCGGCCTCTATCGACACCCGCCTTTGCTCCTGCTCGGACCTATCGGCCTCGGCCTTCGCCCTATCGACGCTGGCCATCGCGGTTATTTTTTGCTCCACTATTTTATCGACCTCGGCCGACCAATCGAAATCGGAGACCGTGAAGTCGAGCACCTCGATCGGCAGGAAAATTCTCCCCTGCGCGTCGGCCAGCGTTTTCGCGGCTATCACCGAGGTATTCTTACCGAGGTCGAACACCGTGTATTGACCTATAATCGTTTTCAATTGCTCGGTCATGGTCGCGGATAGTATGCGCTCGATGTCGGATAATTGGTATTGCCTGATGGCCATCGGAATTTTTTTCTCGTCGTAGCGCCAAAAAATTTTCGCCTCGACGCCGATTTCCTGCGTGTCGGCGGAAACGGCCGCGTTCTGGTTTAATTTAATGCTGACCTTGGTCTCGATCGGCGTTATGCTCCTGGTAACCACGCCGCCGACTATCGGCATCCTAAACATAATCCCGGGCATTATGACGTCGTCCCCGACCACCGCGCCGAACATCGTTCTAACGCCGCGCTCGGTCCTGCCGACGCACGATATCGGGTTTAACAGGATAACGAGGAAAATTGAAACGACCAGCACCGCGATCAGCTTAATAAGCTTGCCGTAGTTGAAGGACATTTCCTTTCCGTATCGGGTCTCGGTTTCCGTAAACCACCCCTTCTTTTCTTTGCTCATTTATTTCTCCTTAAAATGGAATGCGTATTCATCGCCGGATCGTCCCTCCCTTTTCACGATGGCTTCCAGCCTTTCCTCGCCGCGCAATCGTACGACGGCATCGAGCGCCTCTCGATAATCGGCGCCCATAAAAGCGGGTTGCCCGATTCTATGATACGTCGCCACGATCGACTCCGCGTTTTTTACCTCGTCGAGCGAATTCATAAATCGCCCTCGAACATTTCCCCAAAATTACTCGCGCCGGATTCGTACGCCCGATCGCGATCGACGGGCTCGGTAAGCCACGCGTCCATCGGGTTGGTCTCGGCCAATTTTTTCACCTCATCGACGTAGCTCGAGAATTCAACGTCGTACCTTATCGACTCCGCCATAAAAAGCAAGCCATCGGCCCCTGGATTGCCGCGTAATTTTAGCATTAGTTTTTCGCGGGCCTCGCCGTACTCGCCGAAAATGCGCAGCAGGTCCACGATCGGAAATACCTGCGTCCCGGGTTCCCTCTTTAAGAATTCCATGAGGTTATCTCGGCCCTTGATCACGAAGGACGTGCTTGAGCTATTGCTGACGAAGCCGCTTTTACGTTTCATGTTGTTATATTAACGTGGTTAGAAGACCAATCGAGCTATCGCGCAAAGAAATACGAGCGAGACGACCGCGCGCTCGAGCCAAATCACGAGCAGGTGCTTTATCTTTACGCGTATCCCAACCGACACCACGCACGCGAGGTAGCCGCCGAGAAAAATTATCGTCGTCACCGGGAACGCCGCGATTACGTATCGCGTGGCCATCGGCAGGTCGTGGGCCGAGGCGAATACTACCGCCGGGACGGAATCGACGATCGCTAGGCCGAACGCCCTCGACGCTACGGCGATTTCACCGATGCCGAACAATTTAAGGATCGGAGCGTAAAGCGAGCCGAGCCAGTAGAATACGTCGACCACCTCGTTGATGGTCATGCCAAGAATGCTGAGAAACCACGCGGCGGGAATGAGTCCGCACACGACCTCGATCGATTTTTTCGCGGATCGCGCCAGCGTATCGTGAGGTGGGCGCGCCCGCGAGGCGACGCCGATTGCCAATCGCATCGACCCTTTTACGCCGATCCCCTTGGGCTCCTCGACGCCCTCGCAATGGGTCGTCCCGGGGATCGTCGACAACGGCGGGACCCGTGCCAGTATCGCGGTCGTCAATAGGGTTACCGCAACGACCGAGACAAAAAAGAACGGGAATATATTCGACATATCGAACAATCGACAGAAAAGGATCATAAAGCCTATCGACACCGAGCTAAAGCCGGTGACTATCAGCGCGGCTTCCCTTTGATTCAATTTTCCCTGTTTGTATAGTCTATCGGCGCCGAGTATACCGATGGAGAAGCTGCCGAGCGTCGTGCCGACGCAAACGATGGCCGCGGAACCCGGGAGCTTAAATAATTTTCTCATCGCCGGGCGCACGAGGGAACCGACGAGGTCGACGAGGCCGTAGTCCAACAGGAACGGCAGCAATATCGCCGCGCACAGCACGGTGAGCGTTGCTTTACCGATGTTCACCGTTACCGACGGTACGAAGTCGAATGGCAATTCCATCCCGAATATCATAAGCGTCACCATCGTAAAGCCGGCGATATTAAAAAAATAAAACGTCGACTCGATCGGCGACTTGTTATCGACCGCCCACCCGCGCAGCGCGTTGATGGTCGATATGAGTCCGACCACGAACAGGAGGCCGGCCCACGCGTAATGCGACGAGCCAAAGAGGCCGAATAAAAACCCGGTCAGGTGGTCGAGGACTATTCGACCGCCGATCGGCACGAAGAAGATAAAAATCCCGATGGCGCCGCAAATGGCGAAGCGCAAGATGCCTTTTCGTTGAGCATTCATTTGAAATAGATTAACGAAATGCGAAAACCCGAAATGTTCGTTAATGGACGGGGAGGGAGAGGGAAGGTAGCTGTTAATTTAAAAACCATGACAAGGGAATTACGGGACCTGCTGCGGTTCTGGGCCGGGCACTCCTCCCTGAGGGCCGCGGAGGAGATATTCATGGCCGGCGGGCCGTTCGGGTGCAACCCACCGGAGGCGTGCGGCGGCGAGGTCTGTGGACAATATGGATTTCACCCCGGCCTTATGCCGGTGCCGTTCGTCGGCGACCTCGAGCGGGCGCGAGTGTACCTCCTGATGCTAAACCCGAGCTTTAAACCGGAATACTACCTGGACGAGTATAAATACCACCAGAACATCGCCGACAACCTCGCGCACACCGGCGAGCAGTCGTTTTGGCCGGTGCGCGACGACGACGGCACCGACTTCGAGAAATACTGGAGGAGGGTATTGCGACCGGTTTATAACGAGATCGGCTCGTGGGATCCAATAGAGAAAAATTTCGCGATGCTAAACCTGGTGCCGTATCGCTCGAGGCATTTTAAGTGCGAGGGAATGTTCGGGGCGGAGTCGTGTAAAAGAATGCTCGCGTTCGCCGAGTCGGACCTGGCTACGAGAAAAGGAACCCTCGTAATCGTCGCCAGAAGACCGCGAGTGTGGCGGGTTGATCCGCATGATTGTTGCTTGATTCGTTTTTCCGGGGTTCAGTGTCGCGGGATACAGCTTCATCCTTACGCGCGCGAGATAGCGCAGCGTTTATGCCGTGCTTGAAGTTATACCACCACGGCGTGAATTGATCGCGCTCGTTTTCTTTTTGTATCGCCCTTTCCAGGATGTCCTCCCCCAATTCGTAGTGCGGTTTGTTGGTTCTAAGCGGGGATTTTACCCTGATCGTGGTGCGCGGCGCGGTGCCCCAATCCTCCACGTATTTTTCCACGGCGACGTGAAAGGCGGAGGTCGGCGCGATCTCCAAATTTTTATTCTCGACCAGGTATTCGACGAGCTCGAGCACGCGGTGGTCGTCGCCATCGGCGTACCTCGCGGCGTAGAGATCGAGAAATTTTTTCGTGACTCTTTTTTTACCGATCGTCATCAGCGCGTAGCCGATTATGGAGGGCCTTTCCTCGCCGAATAGCTCCATGGCTTTCTCGGCCGAGAGACGCCTAATTATTGAACGCCTTAGTCGCATCCAGAATCTCCGTGACCCGCAGGCCAAAGCAGTCGTCGATCACGACTACCTCGCCCTTGGCGATCGTTTTTCCATTGACCAGGACAGAAACCGGCTCGCCGGCGGATTGGTCAAGCTCGATGATCGTGCCCTCGCCTATCGCCAGCACTTCCTTGATTTTTTTAGTCGTGCTGCCGAGCTGTACGGTCAGCGTGACGTCCACGTCGCTCAGCAGCAATATGTTGCTATTGGGTATCGCGCTCATGAATCCCTTCCTCAAGCCTTATGGCTTTTTTATTTCCTTTCTTTATCTCGGTAAAGGTAAATAGTTTTCCCTCGTTCGACCTTAATAGGTTCGTCGGTTTATCGAAATAAAACGTTCCCTTGCTCGACACGGTGTCGAGCACCTGCTGGATCGTGAAGTTTTTTCTAAACAGCTCCGCGGTCAATTCCACGCTCGCCGTCTGTAAAGTCCCCACGACCTGCTTCATATACGAGAGCTTCGGCTTATCGTCCATCGTTCTCGTTATCATCTCGAAAATTTCCGAGTCCTTGTACGTCCTGGTAAATTCCCTCATCGCCCTAAGCGTTCGCTCAGGGTAGAATAGGTTTATCATTCCCTCCACGTCGCCGAGCTTCGTTTCAATCGTAACGAGCAATCCCATTTCCTGCTGCGCGAGCATTATCCTCGATGGGCAATCGAAAATGGTGGGATTTTTAACGATCGTCGTCCCGGGAAAATACGTTCTCCACGCGAATAAAAGCTCGGTCAACATCCTCTCCGCCACGCCCTTCATGATCGCGTTCTCGAGCGGCGTTGCCGACCAACCCACCTTGGACGCGTACTCATTCGGGCTCTTCGCCATATAATCCATCATCGCGCTTGAGATCGCCGGGTCTATCTCGAGTATCACCGGGCCCTCGTTGCTATTTTGCGTTAGCGACATTTTATCCACCGCGAGGAACGTCGGCGTCGGGATGCTCCTGATAAATTCGTTCGTGGTGAGCTGATCGATCGACGCGATGTAGCACTTAAACAGCGAGCCGAAGTCGTTCCCCGATGAGAAGTTTCTGCTTAGTTTATCGACGAAATCGTCGTGCGCCATGCCGGCGAGCCTAATGTCCGACCTTGAAAATACGTCGGGTCTCCTAAAATCGTGAATTTTTATTTTTCTCGTTTGGCTATGCGGCCTAAAATCCTCCGGATCGGTATCCCCGGCATTTATCGCGGTAAGTAGCTGGTCTATTTCTTCCTGGCTTAGGACTTCCGTCGGAGGCTCTCCTTCATTCATATATTTTCCTCACTTAGATAGCGTTGATGGCGAGAACTGTAATTGAAGCGCGCCGCGCCTTGCCCTTTCGCGTAGGTCGTCGAAATCGATGGGCCTGTAATCCTGTACCTCCGCGCAGCAATTCCAATAATTTAAACTTTTTGCATCGACGTAAAATTTTTGATGGAAATGTCCGTAAAATACAAAATACGGGGAATTCGATTCCAAGAATTTTGGCTCGTGCGAAAGAATAAAAAATTCGTCGAATATAATCGGGAAGCGACTGGCCCATTGGAAACCGCCTTCCATGAATTGCGTCGGTTTAAATCGATCGTGATTGCCGAGTATTATATTCTTTTTGCCATTCAGCCTATCGGTGGTGAGCCTCATGTGATTTACGTCCTTAAAAAAACCGAAATCGCCCAGGTGCCAAACCACGTCCCCCTCGCCGACCACCTCGTTCCACCGCTCTATCATCGCCTCGTTCATGTGATTTACGTCCTTGAATGGGCGATCGCAGTACTCGATTATTTTCGCGTGGTGAAAGTGGGTATCGCTGATGATCCATGTTCTCATTGTGAATAGATTAACGCTTCTTATACGCGGTCGAGATGGCCGACAATAATTCCCTATGCAGCGGCGTGAGCTCCCTGCTTTGCGCCATGTACCTTACGTTGCGCATCATTCTTTCCCTTTGATCGGGCTTCGGTCTGTCGGTCATGTTATACAATACGTCGCACAATTTAACGGTGAGGGCCCTCGGCGACATAAATTCCATTTTAAGGTTGAGGTACGTTTCCTTTCCCTGGCGCTCGAGCTCAATTGGGTCGTTCGTGCACTCGGCGACTATCTCCGCCACCTGCGAGCCGAACCTATCCTCGATGTCCTCTATCGTCGCGCCGGCGTCCTCGACCGTGTCGTGCGCCATGCATGCGAGTATCTCCTGCCTCGACGCGCCGTACGCCTTCGCTATCTTCGCGCACCCTTCCGGGTGGACCCAGTAATCGTCGCCGCTTGCCTTTCTTTTCGCGCCAGTGTCGTCGTGCTTTCTTTTAGCCCACTTCGCCGCCCGCCTTTCCTCGCCCGCGTCGAAGTCGGACACCGCCTCCCTTATCACGGCCTCGAATAGCGCGATCATATTTCCACCTTTAACTCGGCCGCTATTTGTCGAACCACGGCTTCCTTATGCTTCGGGTATTTTTTCTTAAAGATTATATTTTGCGTGGATTTATTTTTAGCCAATATCCCAACCACGGTGGAAAAGATGACCTTTTTTGTTCCGGAGCTATTTCCATTCACGGCCAGCCTCTCGATCGCCTCGTCGATTAGGCGAACGTTGGCGTCTATCGTGGTCGCCCTGCGCAGTATCGATTTTCTTTCCTTGCGAAGGTAGAATATCATCATGAATACCGAGATCACGACGACCGTGAGGGACACGATGGCCTTAAAGAACGGCGTCGGGAATTTAATGTAGTTCATCGCCAAAAAAGCCAAGGTTGGGAAGAAAAAGCAAACCGCGTCGTATTTGATCGTTCGCTTCGACCTCTTTTCCACGGCGTCGAACGCGATGACAAGGAACGCGCAAAATAGCGAGGCCATCGATACGATAAAGGAAACGAGTCGCATGGCGTCGTTACCGGAGCGAATGGACGTAAGAGCCCTTAGCGATTCCTCGATGATCGGGAACGTCACGGCGTCGTACGACGCGAAGGTGTGGTCGTAGTTCGCGAGGACGATTAGCGTCATAAGGACGTTCAAAATATCCAGCGTCACGTAGTACATCAACCTCGTCGATTTCGTCATTTTGGTCGACGGGAAGCCGATTAGCCTTCCCCTGAGGCACTGCGTTATGAAGAAAAAGAATAGCAACCTCGGTAGCAGCGTCGTCTCGTACATCGCGTGGCCGGAGAAGACGACGCACGCGTACCACACCACGCTCACGAAGAAGGCGGTGGTGAAGGCGAAGAGGCTCGGCGTTCTGCCGTCCGCTCGGCCATTCACGTACTCGATCGCCGTTTTAAGGAATAGAACAAATACGATGGCCCAGCCCGCGACCAGGACGACGAGCAGGGAGAGCTGAACCAGCAACGGTTGGATTTCGCTATTTTGAATTATATCTAACATCGTTAAAATCCCCTTGGAAGAGCGCTCGAGTAAAGAGAAAGAGGTACGCCCCCCTCAGCCAGCTTATAATCCAGTCGAATTCGGCACTGGTCCACACGAACGTCGTCATAAATTTTAAGACCACAAAAATCATGAAGCTTAGATACGCGACCTTTACTGCCCGCGACGGCTGCCTTACGATTTTATACAGCATAAGCGAAAGAAGGATAAAATGCATTATGTATAAAATACGTTGCGTAAGATAGTACTGTGGGCAAATCCTCCATTTAAAGAAGTCGATTATATCCCTGGCCTCGCCGGTAAATTCCATCTGCGCCTGCGGCACATGGTGGTGAAACATCGTGACCAGAAAAATAAAAAATGGCATTATGAATAAAAGGCTCTGCGCGGCGATAGATACGGCGCGATCCCTTTTGGTGAACATCGAGTCGAATCTTAACACGGTGAAAAACGCCGTGAAGTACGAGAACATCGCCGCGTTGATGTAGTACGACATAAGCTTAAACGTTCTAAGGTACGAGACCTCCGCTCCGAGCATAAAGACGGAGTGCATGATATTTTGGATCAGGACGCCGGCGAATACCAAAACGAGCCACGACTCGAAGTGAATGGAGTCGGTCTGATTGGTTTTTTTGTAGTAGATTATGCCTATGAGGGTATAAAAACTTATAAGGATCGAAGCCAGCTCAGTGAGATTGTGGAATAGCATCGCCTACTCCTTCTTTTCCCCGGTTTCGACGTCGAGCACCATCAATAGGCGCTTCTCCAATTCGGCCATTCTGTGCTTGTGCATTTCCAGCATATCCTCCTGCTCCTTCTTGGAGAGTCGCACGAAGAACTTAATGGCGTCGTATATCGTGTCTCGCAATTGCGCGTTGGTCGAGCCAACGATGCCCTTAAGAATCTCGGCGTTGATAAGCGTGGTGTATTTTCTTAACGACAGCGTCATGCGCGTGGCGCACGAGTCGGTTATTCGTTTTAGCTCGTCCGATTCCTCAATCTCCGAAAAGTGGGAGAGCCTTGGGTTTTTGAATACGCCGATCAGCTCCTCCCTAAGGATGGTGCCGAACTCGACGTCGAGGAATAGTTTAAGGAAGTTGTCGGTTGTCTCGGCGCCGGCGGCCGAGTCGTCGGTTTTTAATTGATACGAGAGCCTAATACCGTCGATGGCGTTTTGCACGCACCTTTCGCGTTTTTTATAGTACTCGCCGAACGCCGTTTCCTTTATCTCGTGCCTCTCCGTCGTGTAGTCCTTGATCGTCGCCTCCACCGAGTCGATGATTAGTTTGTACGTTTTATTGCTGATGGACACGGTGGCGACCAGGGCTTTGCCGTCCCCCGAGGATTTGCCGAGGTCGATCTTGATGCCGCCCGGGCCGGTGAAGCTATTGAGATTTTCTATTTTTTTCAGTATGAGCTTAATAATCGGGACGGCTATCCCGATTAGGATTAGCGCGAACACCGAGAGAATCACTATCACATAGATCGGCGCCGAGCTGAGTGCGGCTATGAGTTCGGTCATTTATTTTCTCCGCGGTCTAAAATCTTCATGTTAAATAGTTAGCCGCGAAGAAGTCGGTTCTAGCCCTTTGGGTCGTACACGTCCTGGAAAAACACCGGGGCCCTCGCAAGGAGCTCCTCGGAAATCATGCCGGTAAGTTGTCGTATATCCTTATGCGCCGCCTGGTTGATGTGTCTTTCCCTAAAGATGTGGCGCCATTGCCTCACGTTCGCCGTCATGTATATCTCGCCCTTAAGGCCAAGCGCGAACGCGTCGCGAGCCCTCTGCGCCGGTAGACCAAGGGCGCGAAGGTTGTTGTAATGCTTTTCGCTCGAGAGCATCGCCTCGAGGTAGGCGTCGCGCTGCTCCTGGGTAAAATCGGCCCAGTCGGATGGCTGAATAAAGTCGACGGTGCCGCCCTGCTTTTTGAAGTAATCGATCCACCTGGTCGACTCGATCGAGTACGACGCGAGGCGATGCCTCGTCAGTTCCTGCTGAATGGCGCGCGAGCAAATCAATACGACGCTGACGACCACGTGCTCGAGCGGCGACTCGTGGTTGATGTGTTTCGGGATAAACGTTCGCCAGCTATCGTCGGTCATCTTGTCGTCCGATTTATAGCATGTCCGATACGCTCGCTCCACTTTTTTGAATTGGCGTAGCCAATCCTGGCCAGTTGCCGGATCGTCGACCCGGATCGATTGTAGGATAAGGTTCATTTAAAAAGATTAACGTTATTTGCGCTTGGGTTTTTTGCCGCCGGCCTCGTGGTGGTCGTAACCAAGGTCGAACGCCTCGTCCCACGCCTTGGTGAATAGGAATTTTAATTCGTCCCAATTTTGCATGGAGAAGCACGTTTTCACTTGGTCGATCCGCTTATCCCTTAGTGCGGTCGCGGTTTCAAAGTCCATGCGTATATAGCTGGGTCTATTGCTTGGTGTTTATGTAGTATTTATTACCGTTTGCGTTTTTTAAACCAACGACGAGGCCCTCGTTGAATGCCTCATCCCATTTGAAGGCAAGCCAGGTGTATAGGTCGTCGAGCGTTCGCGACTCCCCACCCTGTTGAGTCAGCATTTCTCGGAACGCTTCAAAGTCGCCGAGCGCCTTTTCTTTTACCGCGTGGTCGATCATCGTCGCCCTCCATAAATTCCTTAAAAAATTTCGCCCACGCCTCGGCGGGCTTGCCCCTATCTATCGACGCCACGTTGTGGTGGTCGAACATCGACATGTCGTAGTACTCCGGTCCCATCGTGAGAATGAATACGAACTGGGTCGACGGAAAATCCTCGATGCATTTTCTTATCAGTCGCTCAGTCCTCATGTACATCGAGTCGGAGTCGTGGTCGGGCCCAAGGCCGCCGTAATCGATGAATACGACGTCGCCGGGACCGATCGCGCCGAGTAGGTCGACCGGGTCGATCGTGTCGTAGAAACTCACTCGCTCGCGCCAATTTTTTATTTTGCCCTCGAATACTTGCGTCATTATTCCATATAATTGTAATGCGTCCGACTCGTGGTCGTAGGGGTCGGTAAAAAGTATTACTCTCATAAAATTCCATTTAGCACGCGTATACCGGCGCATATTATAACTATCATCGCTATACCAACACCGGCGCAGACTAATCCACAAATCGCCGCGATCGAGTAATCAGGCATATTTTTGCGCCTCCTTCATATAATTATACATCCTCACCAGGGCGTCGAATTTATTCGCATTTTTTGAGCGAATGGCGATGCCGCCTTCCCTATGCAAGCAAACCCGTGGGTCCTCGTCGCTCATCGACCCGCCGCCCAATTTTCTCGCCTCGGCGGCGAGAGCGGAGTAAAAGTCCTCGTCCTCTATCGGTACAACCAGTTCCACGCTATTTCTCCACGTCGTTTATAAGCTCCATCATATCCCAAATTAACTCCGGGAATAGTTCCTTGTCCAGCGCATTGGTGATGGTCCATCCCTCGACCTCGATGTATATCCTCGCGTGCTCCGCGAACCATCGTACCCTCATTCGATCCTTTATTCGCCCCGAGTGCTTATTCTCGGTCTTGGTCCAGAGACCATCAAAATGATCGAGGATTCGCCGCTTATTTTTTTCGCGCAGGCCGTTGTGGTCGCTCCTTGCCCAGGTTGGAAAAGCAAGCTCCACGTCGAATGGTCCGTAAAATTTCGCCGTCGCCCTCATTTAATTCCCCTTGATTACGAGGCTCGATTCATTTGCTCGGCCACGTACGCCTCGCGGCGTTCCTTATCGATGACGGCCACCTGGCCATAGCCCTCGACCCAGTCCTCGTACATGCCGGTCGCGTACAGCGCCTTATAGATGTCGGCTCGAATCGCCGGCCTCTTCGCGAATTCGTCGTCCACGCACACGAACAGCGACGAGCGGTGGGTATTCTGGGTAAGCACCTTGTTGCCGGTCCAGATACCGAATTTTCTGTTTTCCTCGAATTCGTATTTCACGCTATGCTCCTTGCTTATTATCGATTATGCGGAGAAGTTGTCCCGCGTATTTTTTCATTTTTTTGCGAGCGACGAACTTTTGTTTCTCGCTAAGGTGGGTACCGGGTCTATTGAGCCAGTTACCCAAGCTTGTAAGGAACTTGCCGTCCACGCCGTTGAAGCCGACGCCGTTGTTGAGCTCGGTGGCCTCGTCGCGCTTCTCGTTGGCCGTCTGGTATTTCCAGATCGCTAGGATGCCGCGCTCCAGCCACCTATCGTCGGTCATTATTTTGTCGGTCACGAATTCCCTTGTGTATTTCATTCCCGTTCTCCTTACGGGCGTTGTATAAGCGCCCGAGGCCTCGGGACGTAAAAAAGGCCCTCGCGTCGGAGGGCCTCTTGTTTTTGCCGCTTAAGCGGTCAGCGTGGAAAGGCGGAAGTCGAACTTGTCCTCGCGCCTTGCGAGGCGCTCCGGCATTTTCTTTTTCCCGGCGTTGCGGACGATCGCCCTCTGAAGGGTCGTCCTGGTGCGGCCGCGCTTGCCGTCCTGCGTAACGTAAAACTTTTGGTTGGTTACGTCGAACGCGATGTTCGGCAGGTTGGCTCTGATGAAGTCCCTTTCCGTTGGGTCTACGATCAGGTCGATGGTCTGGCTGTTATCCCTTCCGACGTAGTCGAGGACGAGGCCATTTTTCTTTTGCGATCTTACTTTGAGCATATTGTACCTCCTAGCTCTTTCGGTGATATTTTAATAGATTAACCGGCGGTCTCGCGACGTGGTTCCGGCGCCCTAAGCATTAGGTCGTTATATTCGGTTATCCAGTCGCGCGGTATCGGCTCGCCGGCATCCTTGTGCCTCATCATCGCCTCGTGAAGCTCGCGAAGCCTATCCTCCTCGTGGAGCCACCTTGGTTTTACCCCGAGCGGCGGGCAGCTATTTGCTTTTTCGTCGCGAAGTTTTTTACCAACCCTCGTCAAGACTTGAGAATTGGAAAACGGCTTTATGGTCGCGTCAAGTTTTAAGCCCTTTGTTCCGACCGGTGGGTCGACCATGCTCAGTATCCGATCAATCTCCTGTTGCGACATCGATCCATCGCTCATCTTATTTCTCCTTCCCTTTTAAATTAACGAGCGTTAATCTCCCTCCATGCAATACGAGAATTGGCCCGACGCGAAGAAGCAAGCCGTGGCGAAGGACCTGGATATTTTTCTCACCAAACTTAGCACCAAATACGGCGCGGAATTTTATCGCATCGACCTCGATAGGGAGGGCTCGTTCGCGTTCGCGATAAATCCAATGGGCGAGGAGTCGCCGGAGGAAAGGGAGGAAAGATTATATCGCGCCGAGATTTATCTTCGCGCGTGGTTTACCATAACCAGAAACCCGCTTCAGCTCCCGTCGGATTCGTGGTCCCTAATCGGCCACGCGATAGAGATTGAAATCCCGTCGCTCGATATGAGTCGGATGCTTCGCTTTACCGGAAAGATCGTCGACGTCGAGACGCAGGCGTTCGCGGGCGACCCGCTGGTTGTAATACAGAACGACGCGAAGAAGCCAAAAACCGAGGACCCAAAAAATCCGTACTTCGAGCTCATCGAGTGCAGGGCGTCGCAGATCACGTCGTTCTTTCCAAAGCTCGCGTCGAGATTTAAACTAATAAGGAACGACGGCACCGAGGTCGACGTAACGCCAAAGGAGGAGGAGGGCGACCACGGCCCGCCGCTTATAAGCTGATGAAAAAACGATGGCAAAAAATAGGTCACTACGAATTGGAGGAGGGCGAGCGATTTAGGCGATGGCGCTTTGGAAAAGATTTTACCGCGCTATCCGTGAGCTACAATCGAGGCCATGAAACGATGAAAACAAGCGTCGTGTGCATCGACGCCATGGGAAATAAATTTCGCGGCGAGTTCCTGGACGACTCGGAACACCTATATTATTCCAATCATCGAGTATGGGTCCTGAGACCAAAATTGCCGAAGCTGGTCGATGAAACCAATCGCTGGATTCGAACTAATTAAAATGAACTTATTCGAAAGCGTATTGCGCGAGGGCGCGTTCCCGGCGGCGGGCGAGTCGCCGCAAAAATTGGCCGCGGAGTTTTTGCTCTGGTGCGAGGATGTGAACGAGGAAATGGATATCGACGAGGACGCGATCAGGGGGTGGCTCGGCGAGATCGGCCTCGATCCGGGCGATGACGCGCTGGTCGAGTTGCTATACGTCTTCGTTGAGCGCGAGTGGATGCCGCCGCAGAGCTATTGGTCGGACGACGAGGAAACGCCGGCTCAAAACCAGAAGAGGGTGGCGAGGATATTCGGCGGAAAATAATTCCCGAGGTTAATCTGGCTTATACGTACTAATTAAGAGGAAGAAGAAAAATGATGAATTTTACGGCGTTTACATTTAAAGCAATCGCGACCAAGGCCACGAACGTGGCGAGGCAGCCGTAGGACCGTCGTATTTAATAAAGCGAGGTGCGTCCCGCGGCTTAGCCGTAGGGACGTTTTTTTTTGCGGTTTTTTTTGGGCGCCTAGCATAACGGTAATGCGACTCCTTTGCAAGGAGTAAGATGCGGTTCGATTCCGCGGTGGTCCACTCGCGGCGTTCGCGACGCCGCTGGATATATCGAGAAACCTTTCGCGAGGGATTCTCGACGAATGTCGCCGAGTTAGCCGGTGAAACACGCGGGCCGAATACCCGCGGACGGGGTTCGAGTCCCCGGCGCGATGGATATACGATTTCGTATATATACATTTTTGTATATTTACGTCGCCGCGGCGACGTAACCGATCATAAATGTACGATTATGGGCTTGAGGTGTAAATGGTTGCACGCGACGTTCGCAACGTTGAGGCAGGCGGTTCGATCCCGCTCAGGTCCAATTTCTGGGACGGGCAGATGCGGACAACGGGTAGTCCACCGGACTTTTAATCCGGCGCGCGAAAGCGCATTGAGGGTTCGAGTCCCTCTCTGCTCAAAAAGGGGCGTAGGTGTATATGGTTGCACGTCTGAATGGCATTCAGGAGGCGGCGAGTTCGATCCTCGCACGTTCCACGAGTCGCGGCTTCGAGGCCGCTCGTTGGTAGAGGCTGTTGGATAGGAAGGGATCGGAGGTTCGACTCCTCCGCGAAATGTTCGTCGTCGAAAAAGACCGGCGGCGATAGCTTGGGAAGACAAAGACCCGCGGCACCGGGCGATATGGTGCGATCGCGTCGAGATAGCTCAGCAGGTAGAGCGCCGGACTGAAAATCCGAGGGCCCCGATTCGATTTCGGGTCTCGACAATATGGACTCGTAGCACAACGGCGGTGCAGGGGACTCTTAATCCCAAGGCTGATGGTTCAAATCCATCCGGGTTCAAGCGACTCATTGATAAAGGAGTAAGCATGAAAAAGGAAGTACTGTACGAGGCGGCGCTGAGGGAAAATGGCAATCGCGAGGCGCTAACGAGCGCGGCGAAGGCAATGGATTTTTTGGACGAGGCCAAAAAATCCATT